>Ga0302326_10009097_pt1 | contig 21788 bp, 20 predicted proteins | sample Palsa_T0_3_FD_202264 | JGI IMG/M metagenome (GOLD analysis project Ga0302326, IMG submission 202264) | Peat permafrost microbial communities from Stordalen Mire near Abisko, Sweden - Palsa_T0_3 | ecosystem: Environmental > Terrestrial > Soil > Palsa > Peat permafrost | place: Sweden: Abisko... | reverse complement strand
TGTCAGCCTTTGCATCGACCGATGCGCGCTCGGGCTTGAGCGCTGAATGTGACGTGCTGGCCATATGGGCCATGTACTGGACACCGCCCCGCCATGCGGGCTTGTCGCGGCCGATCCGTCGGCTCAGCATCGCCAGAGCCATTGTGCGCCGGTGTCCGACCGGCGACCCCCGAGACGCGTCGAGTGAAGAAATGACGAACGCCGGCCGATCGGCCGGCGTTCTCCCATTCACCCTGCCGAAAGCGCTACCAGCTGCTGTTCTGGCAGCCTCCGCCTTCAGAGCCCGTCTTGCTTGCGGGGGTGCAGGTGCGTTCGGTTGCGCCGCTGGCCAGCCTCTTGATCGAGAAGGTGTGACCGTCGGTTGCTGTCGCCGTCACCGTGTACCCTTCGTTGCCCGATCCTTCGGGCGTGGCAGCACTGACGCATGCGTTGCTGGTGTTCGGGCAGGAGAGGATCGTTTTCTCATAGGCCTGCAGTTCGGCGATCGACAAGCCGGTGTAGTTGCCACCGTGGTCGGTCGCGTACGTCTCCGCCGTGGTCTGGGCTGTGCGGGCAAGCTCCTTCGCCGAGGCGTCGGTTGCCTTGCTCTTCTGGCTCAGGAACGAGGGAATTGCGATCGCGGCGAGAATGCCGATGATCAGGATGACCACCAGGAGCTCGATAAGGGTAAAACCACCCTCATCCGAGGCGCGCTGGCGCAGTCGATAGAACATTTGAATCCTCCTAGGATTCGTATTCAGGGCGCCAGCCCTTGATTGGTCGCCGCAAGCGGCGATTCGTCCCTCTGCGGGAGCCGTCGGCTTTGTTATGCACCCTTGCGGACGCTTGCCATTGGCACCTCGGCACTGGCCGTGTCAGCCTTTGCATCGACCGATGCGCGCTCGGGCTTGAGCGCGGAGGACGGCGGGGACGGATTGGCGAGGCGCACACGCTGGCGGCAGGCGCACCTCCACACCTTCACGGCCCTCTCTGCACGATTTCCTGCGGCGCTAGGCGGCGGTGTCGTCCGCGACGGCGGTGTCGTCCGCGACGGCCGGGTCGTCCGCGACGGCCGGGTCGTCCGCGACGGCCGGGTCGTCCGCGACGGCCTGCGAAGCGCCCGCTGTCGGGTCGCGCTCAAGCCACCGGGCCTGGGCGTCCACGTCGGAGAGGCGCACTCCGCCCCCGCCGCACCAGGGACACGTCACGCTGCTGGGCGTGCCGCCGAGGTTCGAGATCACCCGGCCGGTGCCGCGGCAGGGCATACACTCGCGCGGCCCTTGGGACCCATCGGTTTGATCTTTGCTGTCGTCTGCGTCGCTCGCCACGAGGCGATCAGACTAGCGTTCCGCGCATGAGAGGACCGTCATCAGGGCCTCGAGCCGCGGCCTGGGAGTGGGTGGCGGTGGCGCTCATCACCGTCGGCGCGGGGATCCTGCGGCTGCTGCACCTCGGCCAGGTGCCTCCCGATCCCTTCTATGACGCGGCCGTGCGAAGCATGACGCTGTCGTTTCACAACTTCTTCTTCGGCGCATTTGACCCCGGGGGGAGTGTGTCGATCGACAAGCCCCCGGTGGACCTGTGGCTTCAGGTCGCGAGCGTGAAGCTGTTCGGGTTCAGCTCGCTGACGCTCAAGCTGCCGGAGGCGCTGGCCGGCACCGCCTCGGTGCCGCTGCTGTTCGCAGCCCTGCGCCGCGTGTGGGCCGCACCCGCCGCGATCGCCGCGGCGCTCGCAATGGCGGTGCTGCCGATCGAGGTGATCACCTCGCGCAGCGACACGATGGACGCGGTCATGATGGTGTTGATCGTGCTGGCGCTGCTGCTGGTGCTGCGCGCTTGCGAGACCGGCCGCGGCGTGTGGCTTCTGGGGGCGGCGGCCGCGCTCGGGCTCGCATTCGACGTGAAGCTGCTCGAGTCGCTGGTGGCGCTTCCGGGACTCGCCCTGCTCGCCTACTTGGGTCTCTCCGGCTCCCGCCGGCGACGTCTTCTGACGCTCGGGGCCGCCACCGTGGTATACGTGGCGGTCGCGCTCGCCTGGCTGACAGCGACGCTGCTCGTGCCGGCGCATGACCGGCCATACGCGATCGGCTCGACCAACGGCAGCGCCTGGAACGCGGCATTCGTGTTCAACGGAAGCGACCGCCTTGGCGGCAAATCGCCCGAACCGCAGCAGACGGTGTATGAAGCCGGCCACCGCTACCCCGTCGCGACCCAGTCCGAGCGCGATCACATCCCGATAGTGCCTCCGTCCCCGACCCGCCTGCTGGCGCGGATCGGTCCCCTGTCCGGCGAGCGGCTGGGGCTGGAGCTCGTCGTGGCGCTGCTGCTCGGGATACCCGCGTTCTTCTGGGATGCGCGGCGTGGGGCCGTGGAGGAGTCCGGGCGAGACTACGAGGCGCGGGCGCGGGCTGGCGAGGAGGCAGCGGAGACGACGGTGGGCGACCTCGCGCGAATGCGGCGGGCTCTGGCGGCCGGGCTGGTGGTGTGGGTGCTCACGGGCGTGGCGCTGTTCAGCGACATGATCCGGCTTCACCCCCGCTACGTCGAGGGCCTCACGCCGGCGGTCGCCGCGATGCTCGGTTTCGGCGTCGCGTCGGCCGGTTCGGTGGGCGGGCGGGCGCGTCTCGCGCTGCTGGTGGGGACCCTCCTGATCGTGAGCTTCTACGCCGAGCGGCTGCTCTACGGCACGCCGGCCGTTTGGTGGATCGTGCTGGCGGCAGCGCTGGGCGCGATCTCGCTGGCTGTGCTGGGGCGCCTGCCGGCGCTCTCCTCGGCGCCACGCCCGGCGTTGGTTTCAGGCGCGGTGCTCGCCCTGACCCTCGTCGCGGTGCTCGCGATCCCCCTTAGCGTCGACACGAGTGCGATCCGCAACCGCGTGAGCGACGCCGGCTACGTCGGCGCCCTTCCGGGCGAAGAGCTGCGGCTCGTGAGCGCCTATCTGCTCGCCCATCAGGATGGCGCGCGCGACGAGGTCGCGGCCGAGTCCGCCACCGGCATCGGGTCGCTGATAGTCAAGGACGCGCGCCCGATCGTCGTCCTCACGAGCTACGGCGCGCGTGTCTTCACGAGCGTGGCGAAGCTGAAGGCGCTGATCGCGCGCGGCGACGTGCGCTACGCGTTCCTGAACTCCAGCTGCAGCCGCCACGCCTCGGCCGCGGACGCCGCCTGCTCAGAACCCGCGCGCTGGATCCGGGCTCACGCAACCGACGTGTCGCGGCAGGCGGGTCTCCCCCGCGGCAAGGTGCTGTGGCTGCTGCCGGGGGTGCCGCGATGAGCGTCGAGCGCCCGTCGACGCTCGAGGCGCTGGCGCTCGGCGCGCGAGCGGCGGGAAAGCTCGCGCTCGACACCGAGTTCATGGGCGAGGGCCGCTACCGCACCCTTCTATGCCTCATCCAGCTTGCGATTCCGGACGGGGCCGACGGGTCCGAGCGGATCGAGATCGTCGACCCGCTGGCAGAGGATCTCGACGGAGCCCCGCTGGCGGCGATGCTCGAAGACCCGGCTGTCCAGGTGGTCGTGCACGCGGGCCGCCAGGACATCGCCCTCATGCGCAGGCGCTTTGCCACGAACGTCACGAACGTGTTCGACACCCAGCTGGCGGCCGGCTTCGCGGGAATGGGAGCGCAATCCTCGTATGAGTCGCTGCTGGCCGAGATGCTCGGCGTGCGCCTGTCCAAGAGCGCCAGCTTCACGCGCTGGGACGCGCGGCCATTGTCGCCGGAGCAGCTTGCCTATGCGCGCGAGGACGTCGTGCACCTGCTCGAGCTTGCGGCGGAGCTGGAGCGCCGGCTGGAGAAGCTCGGACGCCTGCAGTGGGCCTATGAGGAGTGCGAGCCGCTCGAGCGCTCGAGCGATGAGCGCGACCCCGGGGCGATATTTGCGCGCCTGCCCCGCGTCGGCGGGCTGAGCGCCTCGAGCCGCCCGATCGCACGGGAGCTGGTCAAGTGGCGCGAGCAGACCGCCATGCGGCAGGACCGGCCGGTGCAGAGCGTCCTCAGCGATGCGGCGCTGATGGAGATCGCCAAGCGCAAGCCATCGTCGAGGAGCGACCTCGAGCGGATTCGTGGCCTGCGCGCCGGGGGCATGCGCAGGCGCGCGGATGAGCTGCTCGAGGCGGTTGAACGCGCGCGTGAGTACCCGCCCGACCCTCCGCCGGAGCAACCGCGCCCCACGCTGCCCAGGCCCGAGGATGCGCCGCTCGTCTCCCTTGCCGAGGCGCTCCTGCGCGCCCGCGCGAGCGAAGCCGGGCTCGCCTATGAGCTTCTTGCGACCCGCGCCGACCTGCAGGCGATCGTCGCCGCCAGGAGGACTCAGGGCGCCGGCGCCGGGGCGGGCGGGGCGCTCGCCGACGTGCGCACCCTGCGGGGCTGGCGGCGCGAGCTGGTCGGGGAGGAGCTGCTCGAGCTGCTCGACGGGCGTGTATCGCTGTCGGTCAGCGGCCAGCGGCTCGAGGTTCACACACCCTAGGGGTAGGTGTTCCTGACCTGGAAGCGGCTTTCGATCACGTGTGCTTCGCACGGAATCGCCCAGCTCGCCCATGCAGGCCGCAGAAGCGGTCGCCGCGGCTCTCGTTGACCGCCCGTTGACAGATCCGGGTGACTCAAGGCCGTAAGAGGGACGTCGCCTATTCGATGTGGTTGTAAACTTCAAACAGAGGCAGGTACATCGAAATCACGATGAAGCCGACGATGCTTCCGATCACGAGGATCATCACCGGCTCGAGGATCGACGTGAGCGCCTTGACCGACGATTCGACCTGTTCCTCGTAGAACTCGGCCACCCTGTCGAGCATGGCGTCGAGCGCGCCGGTTTCCTCGCCGACGCCCACCATGTGGGTGACCATCGTCGGAAACACCGGCGCCTGGGCGAGCGGGGCGGCGATCGTGCCGCCACGCTTGACGGAGGCGATCACGCCGTCCATCGCTTCCTCGACCGCGACGTTGCCGCCGGTCTTGCCGGTGATCTCGAGCGCCAGCAGCAGGGGCACTCCGGCGCTTGTAAGCGACGACAACGTGCGCGACCAGCGGGCGACCGCGATCTGCTGGACGATCCCGCCGATCTTCATCGGCACGCGCAGGCGGAAGTGGTCCCACTGACGACGACCCCGTGTCGTTTTCTTCCACTTGACGAAGGCCGCGATGCTGGCTCCGGCCACCAAAAACATCAGCCACCAGTAGCCCACGACCAGGTGAGAGAGGGTCACCGAGACCTGGGTCAGAGCCGGTAGTTCTCCGCCGAACTGCTTGAAGACGCCCACGAACACGGGCACGAGGAAGGCGACGAGCGCCATCAGCACCCCGACCGCGAAGAAGATGACCAGTGCCGGATAGACCATCGCCGATTTGATCTGGCGGCGTAGCGAGGCGTCCTTCTGAAGCTGGTCGGCGACCCGCATGAGGGCGTCCTCGAGCACTCCCCCGGCCTCTCCGGCCCGCGTCATGGCGACGAACAGCGTGCTGAAAACCTTCGGGTGGCGGTCCATCGCGTCGCTCAGGGCGAGGCCGGCCTCGACGTCCTTGCGGACGGACACGATCGTTTCCTTCAGAAACTTGCTCTCGGTCTGCTCCTCGAGCACGTACAGCGAGCGCAGGATGCTCATGCCCGAGGAGATCATCGTCGAGAGCTGGCGCGAGAAGACCGCCAGCTCCGCGGGCTTGACCCTCTTCAGGAACGACAGCTCGATCTCGCGCGAGCTGTGCTTGTCGGCGACGTCGAGGACGATCAGCCCACGCGACTTCAGCTGGTCGGCGACCGCCTGCTTGGACTCGGCCTCGACTTCGCCGCCGGCCCTGCCCCCGGCGAGATCGATGGCCTTGAAGACGTAGGTGCTCATGTTCCCGCTTCCCTAGGCGGCGGCGAGCGACGCGGCACCCAGCAGGCGCCCGAGCTCCTCCGGCGTCGATGAACGGGCTTCGGCGAGCTTGCGGGTGATCTTGCCCTGGCGCACGAGCGTCGCCAGCGATGAATCCATGGTCTGCATGCCCGTCGCCGAGCCGGTCTGCAGCACCGAGTAGATCTGGTGCGTCTTGCCCTCGCGGATCAGGTTGCGCACCGCGGGGTTGGGCACAAGCACCTCGCAGGCCACCACACGGCCGGAGCCGTCCGCGGTCGGGAGCAGCTGCTGGGTCATGATGCCCTGCAGCGCGACCGACAGCTGCACGCGGACCTGGCCCTGCTGGTGGGCCGGGAAGACATCGATCACGCGATCGATCGTCTGCGCGCTGTCCTGGGTGTGCAGCGTTGCGAACACAAGGTGGCCGGTCTCCGCTGCGGTCAGCGCGGTGGAGATGGTGTCGAGGTCGCGCATCTCTCCGACGAGGATCACGTCGGGGTCCTCTCGCAGGGCGGCCTTGAGGGCATCGGCGAAGCTGTGCGCGTCGGAGCCCAGCTCGCGCTGGTTGACCAGGCACTTCTTGTGCGTGTGCAGGAACTCAATGGGGTCCTCGATCGTCAGGATGTGCTCGGCGCGCGTGCGGTTGATCTCATCGATCATCGCCGCGAGCGAGGTCGACTTGCCCGAGCCGGTGGGGCCGGTCACGAGCACGAAGCCGCGCGGGCGGCGGGTGAACTCGTGCACGGCCGCGGGCAGCCCGAGGTCGTCGATCGAGGTCAATCCGAACGGGATCAGCCGGAACGCCGCGCCGATCGCGCCCCGCTGGTAATAGGCGTTGACGCGGAAGCGGGCATGTCCGGGGATCGAGTAGGCGAAGTCCAGCTGCCAGTTGGTCTCAAGGCGCTGGCGTTGATCGCCGGTGAGAATCGAGTAGACGATCTCGCGCGTGTCCGTCGAGGACAGCTTCGGGTAGTCCTCGAGAGGCGTCAGGCGCCCGCGAACGCGGACGGTGGGATGCGCGGCTGCGCTCAGATGCAGGTCGGAGGCCCTGCGGGAGACGACCTCCATCAGCAGGTCTGCGAAGTCAATATCCATGCCTGGCCCATCGACACATCGGCGCGCGCCCATTAGCCCGGGTATTTCGCCCTCCCGTCGGCTGGACGAACGTATGAACCGGGCGGGCCCCGAACTAGACCGCGCTCTGCTCGCGCAGGGCGCCGCGCATAGCCTCAAGGGGCGCCTTCCGCCCGGTCCACAGCTCGAAGCTGATCGCGCCCTGCGCGAGCAGGATCTCGCGGCCGTCAACGGTGCGAGCGCCGCGTGCAGACGCGAGGGCGATCAGCTCGGTGGGCCCGTCCGCGCGGTACACCATGTCGACGACCTGCGCGTAACGGGCCAGGCGGGCGGCGCTCAGCCCGAGCTGGGTGAGCGTCTGCGGCTCCCCGGCTGAGGCCTCCGTGCCCGCAGGTCGCTCGAGGCCGACAGAGGTGCAGTTGATCAACAACTCGGCGGGCTGGGGATCGCTGACGGCCCGCACGCCGAGATCGCGCGCCAGCGCGCCGGCGCGCTCGGGAGTGCGGTTCCACACCGACACCTCGCGCGCTCCCCCCTCGCGCAGTGCCCAGGCCGCGGCGCGGGCGCTGCCGCCCGCTCCCAGGATCAGCGCGGTCATTCCCAGCGGCGAGCTGCCCAGCGCCGCGAGCAGGCCCGGAGCGTCGGTGTTCTCGGCGGCGATCGCGCCGTCGCGGTCGTAGATGAGCGTGTTGGCCGCGCCGATCGCCGCAGCCGCCTCGCTCGGACGGTCCGCGATCTCAAGCGCGGCCTGCTTGTGCGGGATCGTCACATTCGCACCGACGAAGCCGGACGCGCCCAGGGAGCGCGCCGTCTCGGCGAACAGCTCCGGCGGAACCGGCAGGCGCTGATAGCGCCAGTCGGTCATCCCCAGCGAGCGAAGAGCGGCGTTGTGGATTGCCGGCGAGCGGCTGTGCGCGACCGGCCAGCCGAGTACGCCCAGCCGCGGCATCACCTGCTCTTGCAGGCGGGGGGACGCCCGCCGTTCCTTGAGACCGCCGCCTGGTAGGCGGCGACGTTGCGTTCGAACTGCGCGAAGGTGGTCGAGAACACCTGCTCGCCGCAGCCGTCGGCGCCGGCGACGTAGTAGAGGTAGGGGACGCTAGCCGGATGGGCTGCGGCTTCGATCGAGGCCATGCCCGGGTTGGAGATCGGTGTCGGAGGCAGACCCGTGTGGATGCGGGTGTTGTAGGGCGATTCGATATGCAGCTGAGCGGCGGTCAGTTCGTGCGTGTAGGTGGGTATGCCCGCCTTGAGCTCGACGGCGTAGTAGATCGTCGCGTCGATTCCCAGCGGGATTCCGTGGCGAAGGCGGTTGTAGATGACCGCGGCGATCAGTGGCCTGTCGTGCGCGATGAGCGCCTCACGCTCGATCATCGAGGCTACGGTCAGCAGCTGGTAGGGGGTCACGTGCAGCCTGCGCGCGCTTGAGATCTCGCTTGGCCCGAAGCGTTCGGCGAACGCGAGCAGCTGGTCTTCCACCAGTCTGCTCACGTTGGCTCGCGGGTCCATGTCGTAGGTCGCCGGGAACAGGAATCCTTCCAGCACATCCGTTCTCGCAGGCGCCCCGTAGCGAGCGGGATCGAGCAGTGGCGAGCGCCGCGAGGCGGCCCTGTAGCTGCCCGTCAGCCCCGCAGCTTCGGCGATCTGCGCGATCTGCAGGCGGGTCTTCCCCTCGGGGACGACCACCTTCACGATCGCCGGTGCAGGAAGCGCCTTCGCGTGGCCCGAGCCGCGCAGCGATTGCACGAGCGCCAGGGTCACGACGATCACCGCGCAGAGCGCCAGCAGCGCGCCGACGCGCGCCCGCCGCGACCGCCGGCGCGAGGGTCGCCGGGAGGGCGTCGGCGCCTCGCCGGGGCGTGACCCTTGCCCAGCCGCGAGCGGGCTTGTCGCCACGGCCGGCGGCGGATCCCCCGCTCCGATCGGCGGCAGCGGGATTTCCTGCGTGATCGGGAGGAGCGGAACCCCGGCCGTGATCGCGGGCGGCTCGGCCTCGGACGCAATCGGCGGCGGCGCGGAGGCGGGGGTCTCGCCCGCAGCGGGCGGCATGATGGTGCCCGCGGGCATGACGCCGGGCGCGGGCTCGGCGCGGCTCGCCCGCCGGCGCTCGCGCGCTTCGCGCTCGCGCTGACGTTCCTGCTCGGTGCGTTCGCGTGCGAGCTGTGATCGGTCGTGGCGAGCCACGGACGGGACCCTAACGCGATCGAGCCGCCAGCCAGCTCTCCAACAGGAGCGCCGCCGCGCGCGAGTCCTCGCCCTCCATGAAGGGCCCCTGCATCCCCTGGGCCATGCGCGTGGTGAAGCGCTCGTCGTGCATCTCCACCGGGATCGCTTCGCCGAGCTGGCCGGACAGGCGCTCGGCAAACGCGCGCGTCTCGCGGGTCTGGGCGGTGTCCGTTCCGCGCAGCGAAAGCGGCAGCCCGACGACCACGCGTTCCACCGCCCGCTCGCGTATGAGCTCCCTGAGCGTCTGCAGACCCCGCTTGGTCGCCGGCCGCGAGACGGCCGGGATCGGGGTCACGATCGTGCCGCTGGGGTCGCTCAGCGCGCAGCCACAGCGCGCGCTTCCGTAGTCAAGAGCCAGCACGCGCATCAGCCTTCAAGCGTCGCCGCGATCGTGGCGCGAGCCGTCTCGATCGCCTCCTTGAGCTTCTCGGGATGACGCCCGCCCGCCTGCGCCATCGTGTCGCGGCCCCCTCCCCCGCCGCCCACGACCTCGGCGGCCTGCTTGACCACGGCACCCGCCTTGACCCCCCGCGCCACCAGCTCGGGCGCGACGCTCGCAACCAGGTGCACGCGGCCGTCGGCGGCCGTGCCGAGGAGGATCGCGGCGGCGGCGAGCCGGCCCTTCAGGCGATCGACGACCTCGAGCAGAGCGCCGGCGTCGGCGACGTCCACGGTCGTGGCGAGCACCTGCGCGCCGGCGATCTCTTCGGCGTGCGCCGCGAGCGCCTCCAGGTCCACGCCGCCGGCCCCGCCGCCGGCGTCCTTGGCCGCCTTCTCGAGGGCCCTGCGCTCGGACTCTCTGGCGCGCACCGCCTCGGGCGCCTCCTCGGGCGTGGTGCGGACCGCGGCCGCGACCTGCGCCAGCAGGCGATCGCGCTCGCGCAGGAGCTTCACCGCCTGCGGCCCGGTCACGGCCTCGATGCGCCTCACGTTGGCGGCGCTTGAGGTCTCGCTGAGTACGTGGAAGACACCGATCTCAGCCGTGGAGCGGACATGCGTGCCACCGCAGAGCTCGCGCGAGTACTCGCCCGCGCCGATCTCCACCATCCGCACCACCTCGCCGTACTTCTCCCCGAACAGCGCCATCGCGCCCAGACGCTTCGCCTCCGCCAGCGTGGTGGTGATCGGGCGCACGGGATCGCCCTGGGCGATCCACTCGTTCACGCGATCCTCGACGTCGCGAAGCTCCTCGGCGCTCAGGGGCTGGCCGTGGCTGAAGTCGAAGCGCAGCTTGTCCGGCCCCACGTATGAGCCGGCCTGGTGCACGTGGTCGCCGAGACGCTCGCGCAGCGCCGCGTGCAGGAGATGCGTCGCGGTGTGGTTCGACTGGGTGGCCCGCCGCGCAGCGCGATCGACGTGCGCCAGCACCTGCTCCCCCGGCCTCAGCGTGCCCTCCTCGACGAGCACGCTCAGCACCTGATCTTCGCCCAGCCGCAGCACGCCCTCCACGCGTGCACGGCAGCGCTCGAGCTCGCATTCGATGGTGCCCACATCGGAGACCTGGCCTCCGCCCGCGGGGTAGAAGGGCGACTCGGCGAGCTTGACCAGATAGCGCCCAGGCGCCACCGCGCCCTGCTCGGCGCCTTGCGCCGAGCCGTTCTCGAGGATGCTCTGAACGGCGCCGACCGTGGTCCTCTGCTGCTCGGTCTCATAGCCGGTGAAACGTGTCTGAAAGCCGCTGTTCTCGGCGAACGTGCCCGCCGCGGCGCGTGTCTGTGCGGCGCCATCAGCGCCGCCTGAGCGACTGTTTGGGCCGTGTGCCCGGCTGCGCGTGCGCTGCTCGTCCATCAGGGTCTCGAAGTCGCCCTCTATCGACAGACCCTCCTCGTCGAGAAGCTCGCGGGTCATCTCGTGTGGGAAGCCGTAGGTGTCGTGCAGGCGGAAGACGTCGGTCGCCGACACCGAGGAGCCGCCCGCGGCCCGCGCCCGCTCGATGTAGCCGCGCAGCGTGGACATTCCCTGCGCGAGTGTGCGCCCGAAGCCCTCCTCCTCTGCCGACAGCCACTCGCTGATCGCCGCCCGGTGCTCGCCCAGCTCCGGATATGCGCCCCCCATCAGCTCGATGACGGTGGCGGCGTAGCGTGGGAGGAACCCTCCTCCCAGCTCGAGATTGCGCCCCTGCTGGATAGCGCGGCGCATGACACGGCGCAGCACGTAGCCACGGTCCTCGTTCGACGGCACCACCCCGTCAGCCACGAGAAACGTCATCGCCCGAGCGTGGTCGGCGAGGATGCGCAACGCCCGGTCGCTCGCGAAATCGTCGCCGTAGCGCCGCCCGGAGAGCTCCTCGCCAAGGTCGATCAGCGGCTGGAACTGGTCGGTCTCGAACACGGAGGGCTTGTCCTGCAGGATCGCCGCCATGCGGTTGAGACCGAGGCCGGTGTCGATGTTGTTGGCGGGAAGCGGCTTCAGGATGACGCCCGCCGGCTGCGAGCCGCCGCCGGGGAGCGCGACCGCGTCCTTCACCTGCTCGAACTGCATGAAGACCAGGTTCCAGTACTCCAGGAAGCGCTCGTTCTCGCCGCCGGGGCGGTCCTCGGCCGAGCCGTATGCCGCCCCGCGATCGATGTACAACTCAGAACAGGGCCCGCACGGGCCGGTGGGACCGGCCTGCCAGAAGTTCTCAGAGCGCGGGCATTCGACGATCCGCTCGGGCTCCACACCGAGCTCGCGCCAGCACGCGATCGCCTCCTCGTCGGGACCGAGCCCGAGGCCCTCGTCGCCTTCGAAGACGGTCACCCAGATGTCATCCGCGGCGAAGCCGAACACCTCTCGTGAGAGCTGCCAGGCGAATTCGATCGCCTCCCGCTTGAAGTAGTCGCCGAACGAGAAGTTGCCGAGCATCTCGAACAACGTCAGATGCCTGGCGGTGTTGCCGACGTTGTCGATGTCGACCGTGCGAAACACCTTCTGACAGCTGGTCAGGCGTGGAGCGGGGGGCGTCTCCTCGCCGAGGAAGTAGGGCTTCAACGGGTGCATCCCGGCGACCGTCAAGAGCGCGGACGGGTCGTGCGCGGAGGGCACGAGCGAGCCCGAGGGAATGCGCTTGTGCCCGCGCTCCTCGAAGAAGCTCAGGTAGCGCTCGCGGATCTCATCAGAAGTCATCGCGCGAGCAATCTTAGGGTTCGCGCAGGCCCTTGGCCCGCCCCCGCGGGGCTAGGCTGCGATGGTCCCGTAGCCGACGACCACGTCGCCGGCGTACATGCACGCGAGCTGGCCGGGAGCGGTGCGCTCGGCCGGCTCGCACAGCAGCACGTCCATGCGCGCGTGGCGCCCGGCGCTCTCCTCGCCCGGCAGGCGGCAGGCGAGCCGGCGCCCGTGCGAGCGAACCCGCACGCCGTCCACGCACGCGCCGTCACGATGGAGCGTCGCCTCGCGCACCGCGATCCCGCGGACGAGCAGCTCCGGGCGGGGCCCCACCGTGACGACGTTGGCCTGCGCATCGGTCGAGAGCACGTACAGGGGATGCGTCCCTCCGATCCCCAGCCCATGGCGCTGGCCGACGGTGAAGACATGGGCGCCGGTGTGCTCGCCGAGAACTCGCCCCTGTCTGTCGACGATCGGCCCGGGCTGCCGGTGAAGGCCGCCGTGACGCTCCAGAAAGGCGCCCTGGCCGGTTCCCGCGAGGAAGCACAGGTCCTGGGAGTCGCGCTTGCGCGCCACCGCGAGGCCCGCCGCGAGCGCCACCTGGCGCACCTCGGACTTGCGCATCTCTCCCAGCGGAAAGCGCAGGCGCGCGAGCGAGTCGGGCGCAAGCGCCGAGAGCACGTAGCTCTGGTCCTTGCCGCGGTCGGCGGCGGTGCGCAGCAGCGGACCCTCGCTGACACGCGCGTAATGACCGGTGGTCAGGGTCGCGGAACCAAGCCGATCGGCCAGCTCGAGCATGGCGTCAAGTCGCACGTTGCCGTTGCAGCGCACGCACGGGTTGGGGGTTTCCCCTCCGGCGTGGTCAGCCAGCCAGCGATCGACCACGCCGGCGCGAAACTCCGAGCGCAGGTCGATCGAAAGATGGGGCATGCCGAGGCCGTGGGCCAGCTCCCGCGCACCGCGGACGGCCTGCGCCGAGCAGCAGCTGCTCTCACCGTCGTTGTCGGGGTCAGACCACAGTTCCAGCGTCACCGCAACGGCCTGCGCGCCCGCCTGGCCCGCAAGGAGCGCCGCGACCGCACTGTCCACGCCGCCGCTCATCGCGACGAGCGTGCGCTCCGCCGCAGGGGCCAGGGCCGCCTGCCCGCGGACCGCCCCGCCGAGGGCGCGATGTAGCGCGTCGGCCGCCAGCTCCGCCGCGTGGCGCTTGGCAACGCTCAGCCCGCCCAGCTCCTGCGCGATCTCATCGGCGCCGATGCGCGCCGCCGACAGCAGCTCGGCGCCGCGCACCAGGCTCACCGTGGCACTGCCCGCCGCGATCATCGCCCCGCACCCGCTTGCGTCAAATCCGGCGTCTTCGATTCGCCCGTCGCCGCTGTCGGGGTCGACCGCGAGCGAGATCCGGACGAGGTCGCCGCAGGCGGCCCCGCCCGCCGCGCCGGTGCACGCGTGGGGGGGCGTGTGCCCGCGCCCGAGCGGTCGTTCAAGATGATGGACCAGGCTCTCGGCGATCGTCACCGATCGAGTGTACGTGCTAAGTGTGGCGGGCTTCGTCGATCGCCTGTTCGATGGCGAAGCCATCGGTCAGGCCCGTCAGGCTGGTCGCCTGCCCGTGCTTGTTGACGATCAGGATGGTGGGTGTCTGCAAGACCTGCACATCGCGGGTGATCGAGCCGAACGATCCGACCTGCCCGGCGCGGGCGTCGTGGACCGCGAGCTTGCCCCCTAGCGTGCGACCGACGGCCTGAAGTTCTCGCTGCACGGCCTGGTCGACGGGCGCCTTGGAGTTCCAGAACAGGACCGCAACTATCTTGCCCTGCTTCAGCTCCGCTTCCACAGTCGCCTGCATCGGCGGCAGGGACTTTGCCGACGCCGTGCTCGGCGTGCTCGCGCCGCTGGAGGCGACCTTATGGGCCGTCGCCGGGCGCGTCGCCGGGCGTGTCGTGGCCGGCTTCACCTTGGCGTGGACCGTCACAGCGTGCGTTTTCACCGAGCCGGTCGACACCGGCGGCGAGGCGACGGCCCCCGTGGCCGTGGATCCCGGCGCCGAAGCGCCCGTTGCGCCGCTCGGCGTGACCGTCGAGGCCTGGGCGGACTTTTCTTCAAGCTGCTTTTCGTTCCGCCGCGACGTCGCGACCGCTTCGTGGGCCCTGGCGATGGCGCGCGTGAGGCCTTCCACGCCGGGGGCGGCGCCGTGATAGACGCTGCTCGGCGCGGCGGCCGGTTCGCTTGAGGAGGATGAGCCGGAGACGGAGCTGCCGGCGGAGCCGGCCTTCGCCGGCTGGGCCGGCGCGGATGGAGCGGACGCGGACGAGCCCGACCCACTCGTGCTCGCCGAGTGCCCCTGCAAGGCGAAGAACCACACCGCTGCGAACAAACCCATCGCGAGCAGCGCGATCTGAAACGGGCGAGAGATCTGTGTCATTTCCCCCCCTTTCGGCATTTCAAGGCGAAGAGTTGAACGCCGCGAAACGCGTTGGACGCCCGGCACCACTCGCGCGAGGCCCCGCGCGCGCCGGCCGCGAGCTCAGAGCGTGCGCAGAGCGCGCAGCACCGCGTGCACGACCGTGTCGGTCGCCATCTGCTCCTGACCGCCACCCTCCATGTCCCGCAGAACCGTCGCCTCGGGCTCCACGATCGCGACGAAGCGCGCGCCGAGGGCGTTTGCGTGACCGAGCTGGCCCTTCAGAGACCGTCCGGCGAGCTCCATCTGCGCGCGCAGCCCAGCCGAACGCGCCGCAGCCAGTAGGCCGAACGCGGTCCGCCGGCTGCCCGGCTGCTCGAATGCCACGAACAGCTCGATCGGGGTCACGGCCGCCGGCTGGAAATCGCCGGCGAGCATCATCCGCTCTACCCCCGCAGCCCAGCCGATGCCGCAGGTCGGCGGTCCGCCCAGCCGCTCCACCAGGCCGTCGTAGCGTCCTCCGCCGCCGACACCGCTCTGTGCCCCCAGCGCGTCGGAGGTGAGCTCGAACACCGTTCGCGTGTAGTAGTCGAGGCCGCGCACCAGGGTGGAGTCGAGCTCGTAGGCGACCCCAGCCACATCCAAAAGCTCTCGCACCTGCGCGAAGTGCTCGGCGTCGTCGTCGCTCAGATGCTCAAGCAGCCGTGGCGCGCCCTGCATCACCCGCCTTGTGCCCACGTGGTCTGAGTCGAACGCGCGCAGGGGGTTCAGCTCGATCCTCTCGCGCACCTCCTCCGAGAGGCTGTCCTCGTGCGCGTGCAGGTGCGTCTTGAGCAGCTCGCGATACTCGCCCCGCGTGTCTGCGCTGCCCAGACTCGACAGGCGCAGACGGGCTCCGGCGACGCCGACCTCCTGGAGGAGCTCGACAAGCAGCACGATCGACTCCGCGTCGAGGGCCGGATCATCCGAGCCGAGCGCCTCCGCCCCGACCTGCCAGAACTGGCGGTAGCGGCCGGCCTGGGCACGCTCGTGGCGGAAGAAGCTCGACAGGTACCAGAGCTTGACCGGCTGGCGGCGCTTGTGCATGCCATGCTCGACGTAGGCGCGGCACACCGGCGCTGTTCCCTCCGGCCGCAGCGTCAGCGAGCGCCCGGCCTCGTCGGTCAGGGTGAACATCTCCTTGCGCACGATGTCCGTGGACTCTCCGACCCCTCGTGCGAACAGCTCGGTCGCCTCGAACACCGGCGTCTCGATCCGCTCGTAGCCCGCGCCCTCGAGGATCGCCCGCGCGCTTGCCTCGAGCGCGGAACGGACGCTCGTCTGCTCGCCTAGAACATCGAACGTGCCGCGCGGTGCTTTGAGCTTGGGGGCGCTCAACTTCCGGCTGCCGCCGCGTTCGGCGCAGCCGTCGCGTGCATCGCGGAGCGGAGCTCGGCCAGGAACGGGTTCGTGTCGCGCTCTCGCTCGAGCGTCGTCACGCCCATGTGCCCTGGGTAAACGGTGGTCTGTGCTGGAAACGCCCTCAGGAGGGCGCCGATCGAACGCTCGAGCGTGGGCCAGTCGCCACCCGGCAAATCGACGCGGCCCACCGAGCCCTGAAAGAGAACGTCCCCGGACAGCAGCGCAGGCCGACCGCCATCGCCGCGCTCACCGCCGCCCGCGGCCGCGCCCTCGTCACCGGATCCGGATGGCGCGATCGCATATGTGACGTGCCCGGGGCTGTGGCCGGGAGTGAAGATCACCTCGACGTCGAGGCCCGCCAGGCTCAGGCGCTCGCCGCCGGCCACGGTGTGGTCGGCCTCGTAGCTCTCGAATGGCCCGAACCCCGGCGGCACCCAGCTCATGACGTCCGCCAGCACGCCTCGCTCGATCTCGGGGCAGTACACCGGGGCGCCGGTCGCCCGGGCGAGCTGTGCGACCGCGCCGATGTGGTCGAAGTGGCAGTGCGTGATGAGGATCGCCTCGATCCGAACGCCAAGCGCGTCGGCGGCGGCGAGCAGGCGGTCGGCCTCGTCGCCGGGGTCCACGATCACCCCCCGGCTCGCGTCGGCGGCCGAGCGGACGATGTAGGTGTTCTCCTGGACCGGCCCGACGGTGAACGCGCGCACGTCCGGGACGCTCATCGCGACGATGCCTTCCCCCCGCTGCAGCACGCGTCCATCAGGTCGCCGTCCTTCCACCGCCGGCCCGCTTGGCCTTGTTTCGCTGGCGGCGCTTGAACATCCAGACGTCGCTGTAGTAGCTGACCGGCACGTACAGCAGAAGCACGATCGGGAACAGCTTGATCGCCTGGGTCGATTTGTTGAACAGGATGATCACCGCCAGCAGAAACAGGATCCCGGCGATCATGGCGCGGTAGAACGCGCTGGTCCATGTCGGCGGCCGGTCCCGCTTGTCCGGGAGCTTCGCCTTCGCGCGGGCGGCGTCCCCGGCCTTGCCGCTCTTCTCCTCGGCGGTGGGCTTGCGCCCGGTGCGCCCTCGCGACTCGACCACGCCGGCGGCGTTCCCACGATGCTTGGTCTGGCGCTTTCGCCTGGTCTGGGCCATGGACTACAAGCCTAGTGCCTTCTCGATCAAGTGGCGAGCGGGGTCGAAGCCGGACAGCGCGACGTCCTCGGGGAATCCTTCAAGCGCGGCGCGTGGGGCCAACCCGACCAGCTCGGCGCCGTCAACCCGGGCATGTCGGCCAACGGCCTCGAGCGCCGCCGCCAGGCTGACATCCAGCGGGCGCTCAATGTTCATCGAGACCTGCGCGAGCGCCCCGCCAAGCTGCACTCCGATCGCCCTCACGCCGGGCAGGCCCTCGGCGCCGCCCTCGCGCAAGAGCGCCGCGATAGCGCGCGCCTGCTCGACGGTCGCCGGAGGCGCCAGCTGCACGTTGAAGGCCACCAGCGGCTCCCTCGCGGCGACCAGCGTGGCTCCAGCCGTCGGATGCATCCGCGCCGGGCCGAAGTCCGGACGCCGCGCGCCGCCCGATCCGCCCGCGGCGGCGATCCGGGCGGCCATGCCCGCCACTCCGCCGCGGCGGAGCTCCGCCCGGGTCGTGATCGATCGATGAGCGTCGGCGGTCAGCTCGCCGTACAGAAACACCGGCACCTCGAGCTGCTCGCCGATGCGATCGGCGAGCACCAGCGCCTCGGCGCAGGCCGCTCCGCGGGAATGTGCATCGAGGTACACGATCGGCGCCACGTCGAGCGCGCCGACATGCGGGTGCTCGCCTCTTTGCGCGCCGTCGCCGGAGCATCCGCCCATCACGTCGATCCGCTCCACCGCGACGCGGGCACCCGCGAGCAGCGCGTCTGCCAGCTCTCCCTGGCGCCCGCACAGGGTGAACACCGAGCGGTGATGGTCGGGGTCCGAGTGCGTGTCCAGCAGCCGCACCCCACGGCACCCTCCGGCACCCGCGAGCGCGGCGCCGATGGCCGAAATCGTCCGCCGATCGCGGCCCTCCGAAGCGTTTGGGACCGCGAGCAGGATTGGGGGCGTCATCTGTTGCTGGCTAAACTGCGCCACCCCGCCGGAGTAGCTCAGCTGGTTAGAGCAGCGGAATCATAATCCGCGTGTCGGGGGTTCGAGTCCCTCCTCCGGCATCATCGCACAGGCCAGAAACGTGGCTTGTTTGCAGGAGAAACCGGGTACTGCAGCGCGTATGTGGAAACCGCTACGAACCGCCACGAACCGCTCCGATCCTGACAATTGTTTGCACATTGTTTGCACATTTAGCTCGTCGCCCGGGCGGCCAGGTAGGCGTTGAGGCGGTCGGCCGCGCCGTCGGGCCCGGCGGGGGGTGGCAAGAGCTTCACGTAGCGCTCTGTGGCCTGCAGCGAGCTGTGCCCCATGTACTCCATGAGCTCGCGCAGCGTGTAGCCGGCGGCCATCAGGAAGCTCGCGTAGGTGTGGCGGCATTCGTGGAGTCCGATCGGGTCGAGCGCGAGCTCCTCGTCGCGCTGCTTGGCGGCGACGACGGCGGTGCTCCAGGCCTTGATCGCCCTGGGCGTGAGGCGCCCGGAAGTGACCGATACCCGTCCGAGCACGCGGCCGCGCTCGGGGCGTCCCTGGAGCATGAATGCCCGCATCAGGATTGGCTTGAGCGGCGCCGCGATCGGCAGCCGCCGGCCGGTGCCGGCCGCGCTCTTTGACCTGCGCACGACGAGCCACAGCCGCTCGAGGTCGATGTCGTCCCACTGCAGCCGGTCCATCTCTGAGCGGCGCAGGCCGGCGTAGAAGGCGAGTGCAAACGGCACTCGGTCCTTCGGGGAGAGCGGCTCGAGCAGCGCCTCGGCCTCCTCGGCCGTCGCTGCGCGGTCGCGTGCGACCTCGTCGACCGGCGGCAGCTCGACGCCGATCGTCCGGTTCTCCGCCACAAGCCGTCGAGTCGGCCGGCAGGCCCAGGCGTAGATTGCGCGCACGACCGCGAGGTGGTTTGCGATCCGCGAGCGCGACAGACCTTCGCGCGCGAGACGATCCACGAACAGCTGCCACTCGCGGGGGCTCACCTCGCCGGCGGGGCGCGCACCGAACTCCGGGAGCAGGACGTGGCGAAGCGAGCGGTCGTAGCCCTTGAGCGTGGTCTCGGCGTATGCCCGCTGGCCACGGCGCTTTCCGATGCGACCGTGCTCGACCCCCTCCCACCACTGCTCGGCGAGCGCTCCGAACGTCGGGCCCGCGGCGGCTCGCTCCCGCAGCAACGGCTCGGCCCTCTCCCCCGCCCCCGCAAGCCACGACAGCGCCTCGTTGACGTCCGGATAGCTGCCGCTCGAGATCACCCTCCCGCTGACCGGGTGGCGACGGGAGGCTCGGTAGGCGGGCTCACAGCGGCAGCGCGCGTCTGCGCTCACGGCGCGTGGGCAGCCCTTGCGGTGGCGGACGTAGACCCCTGGATGCCTCGTGCGCTGCCAGATCATCGGCGAGGGTCGTGCCCGCCGCGTGCCAGCAGGCGGGTCCTCGTTGTTGTGTTGCAGATCAGCCATGCTCGGTCGCCAGCTCCTCTGTTTGAAGCCAGCTCGTCTGTCTGAAGTTACCAGCGACCCCCGGTGCGGCGCCCGCGGCGGGCGGCCCGGCCTATGAGGCGCCGGCCAGGTAGTGCGCGTGGTCGTCGCACCAGCTCTCGAGCTCGCTGAGCGGAACCAGGAGCAGCTGCCCGCAAGGCACCAGCTTGATCACCGGCTGGACCCGTCGCTCGAACGTGTCGAGGCTCATCCCGAGGCTCGCGGCAGCCTCCTTGCGGCTGAGCAGCAAGCGCGGCACCGGCTGTACGGGCCGGCTGGCGGAGCGACCCTTCCGGCCCGGTGAGACGTTGCGTGAGCCGCGGTCGACGGGTCCCTTTCGAAGCGTCCGGTTGCGGGCCGAGCGACCACCGCGTGCCGGGCGCGCGGCGCCCACGATCACGGTGTCGATGGGGAGCTGTGTCTGCGAGGTGGGCCCGGCGGAGCTGCGTGATGGCATGTCTTCCGTGACTCCAATCATCAGGGTGGGAACGCGTGGGAGAACAAAACTAGCAAAACGAGACAGCTTTAGCTATTGTCGTCCCGCGTGGCTCGTGACTGCCGCCTGGTCAGCGCCAGTCGTCGGCTGGGGCCGCATCGTGGACGCGAAACACTGGGCCCTTGTCTCCAACCGGGCTGTCCGGTGCGCCGGCGGTGCGCTCGAGGCGGGCGATCAGCGACGCCAGCTCATCCGCGAGCTGGCGTGCGTCCTCGAGCGCTACGCGGACGCTCTCGGGATCGCTCTTGGACCGGCGCAGGCTTCGCGCGACCTCGTGCTCGACGAGCCGCCCGAGTGCCACGCTGACCGGCGTCGCCCCCAGTTGGGCTCGGAACGCCGCCCACGTCTCGGGACTGACCTGCACCCGAGCCATGCGGTCGGGCAGCTCGCTCCTCTGCGACCGCTCCAGTTCCGCGCGGCGTCGTGCAAGGCCACGCTTGCTCATGTATACGGGTATACCATGCATCGTTAGGTGCAACTGTGTGCTGCGAAGCGGAGCGCAGCGACGCTGAGCGGCGGGGATGCCTTTGCGGATCGGCAGGGGCTCTGGACTGGGAGGATGGAGCGCGGGCAGGAGCGTCGTGAGCTTGCGGCGAGGTTCGGATGGGGCACTTGGTGAGATCGGGGGCTAAGGGCGGCGGCGTGGAACGGCGGCGGGGTTCGATTGACGTGGCCGGTCGCCCGCGGGCATTATCGTTCGTTCATGCGTTCCATCCCCCTCCCCGGGCTTCTGTGACCGACCAGCGGCTCCTCACCGTCGAGCAGGTCGCTGGCGAGTTCCAGCTGACCTCCCAGACGATCCGCAACTGGATCAAGAGCGGCGCGCTGTCCGCCGTGAAGATCGGCCACGTCTACCGCGTAAGGCGCGAGGACGTCGACGCCATGATGCGTCGCCATCAGGGCGAAACCGCTCCCCTTGGGACCCACCGTGACATCTGGGCTCCGGAGACCCTGGGCATGCCCTACCGCCGCCACGAGGGCAGCCGGCAGCCGTCGATCTGGGACGGCACGAGCAGCTCGATCGAGCCGTCCAAGCGAAGCTGATCGCGCGCCGGACGCGCAGGCGCTCTGGCCTGGTGGCCCTCCACCACCACCCCGGCGGCCCATCGCGCCATGGGCCCCGTCTGAGTACACGCCCGTCGTGGCCAGGCGCCGGGTGCGCTCTGGGGCGCTCAGCGACCCGGGCCTGCGAGCGGTCCCTTGTGAGGGGGGGGCGCACGGCTCGCAACCTCCGACTATCGTTGCCCAGATGCCACGGGGCTTCAGGTGTGCTGTCCTTGTCGGCGCCGTCAGTGTCGTGCTGGGGGCGCTCGCACCGGGGACTGCCGGCGCCGCGCCCGCGTGGCGCGCGCCCGCGGCGCTCTCTGCCACTGGCCAGAGCGCGTCCGAGTCCCAGGTCGCGCTCGACGCGCAGGGCGACGCGACCGCGGTCTGGCGGCGCTACAACGGCACCGACTGGATCGTCGAAGCGAGCACGCGACTCGCGGGCGGGTCCTGGCAGACGCCGATCGCGCTCTCTGCCAGCGGGCAGAACGCAGAACGACCCCAGGTTGCGCTCGACGCGCAGGGCGACGCCACCGCGGTCTGGGGTCGCTACAACGGCACCAACTACATCGTCGAAGCGAGCACGCGACCCGCGGGCGGGTCCTGGCAGACGCCGATCGCGCTCTCCGCCACCGGTCAGAACGCGTACTATCCCCA
>Ga0302326_10009094_pt1 | contig 21795 bp, 18 predicted proteins | sample Palsa_T0_3_FD_202264 | JGI IMG/M metagenome (GOLD analysis project Ga0302326, IMG submission 202264) | Peat permafrost microbial communities from Stordalen Mire near Abisko, Sweden - Palsa_T0_3 | ecosystem: Environmental > Terrestrial > Soil > Palsa > Peat permafrost | place: Sweden: Abisko... | reverse complement strand
TCAGCGAGGAGGCCCTGTTGGCCAGCGCCGCGGCGGAGGCCGTGGAGCCCGTTCCCCTGGCGACGATCTACGACACCATCATGGCGCTCAGGCGCGGGGATGTCGAGTGGGCCGTCGTGCCGATCGAGAACTCGCTGGAGGGCTCGATCAGCGTGACGCTCGACCTGCTCGCCGGGGAGGCGAGCGACGTGGAAATCGTCGGGGAGACCCTGCTGAGGGTCAGGCATTCGCTGATCGCCGGGCGTCCGCTCGGGCTGCAGGAGATCGAGCAGGTGCTCACACATCCACAGGTCCCCGGGCAGTGCGCGCGGTTCCTGCGTCGCGAGCTCGCGCACGCGCAGATCGTTCCGGCGAGCTCGACCGCCGAGGCCGTGCGCACGGTGGCGGGCGATCGGGCATCGGGCGAGCGGCGTGCACGGGCGGCGCTCGGAACGGTGCTGGCGGCGGAGATCTATGGGGGCACGGTTCTCCGCGAGGGGGTCGAGGACCGCGATGACAACGAAACGCGGTTCGTCTGGCTGGCGCGAGTGCGGGAGGGCGAGGACCGATCCGGGCTCGGCTCGCCGCCGCTGAGGGAGCCCGCCCTTGAGCCCGCCCGTGAGGAGTGGAAGACCTCGCTCGTCTTCTGGGGGCCCGGGGCCGAGCGCCCCGGCTGGCTCGTGCGCTGCCTGGACGAGTTCGCGCGGCGGGAGATCAACCTGACCAAGATCGAGTCGCGTCCCCGGCCCGGGCGGCTCGGGAGCTACATGTTCTTCGCCGATCTCAGCGGCCGCCCGTCCGAGGAGCCGGTGGCGGCAGCCATCGCCGGAGTCCGCGGGCGCTGCGAGCAGGTGCGCGTGCTCGGCGCCTACCGCGCCGGGCAGGACCCGCATGTGCGCGCCGGCTGAGAAGCTCCGCGGGCGCGGGGTGCCACGGGATGACAATGCCCCGCTACACTCCGGCCCTGAAGATGGAAAGCACAGTCCCACCAGAGCCGGTGGGGTCCGTGCCGCCTTCCGAGCACCAGCGGCGCGGACCTGGGACATCGCCCACAACGGCGATGGGTGGTCGGGTGCTCGTTCTGAACGCCACATACGAGCCGATCAACGTGTGCACCGTGCGGCGGGCCGTGGTGCTGCTGCTGAAGGAGAAGGCCGAACTGCTGGAGCGCGGACGCTCGCAGCTGCACTCGGAGAACTCGACGCTCGCGCGGCCCGTGGTGATCCGTCTGGTGACCTACGTGGTCGTCCCGCGCGACGCCCACCGCCGCAAGATCACCCGCAGGGCCGTGTTCGCGCGCGACAGCTGGACCTGCCAGTACTGCGGCTCGCGCTCCAATTTGACGGTCGACCACGTCATCCCCCGGTCCAAGGGCGGGTCCTCGAGCTGGGAGAACATCGTCGCATCCTGCGCGCCGTGCAACCGGCGCAAGGGGGACAGGCTGCCGCGGCAGGCCGGAATGCACCCGCGCCACGCCCCGCGGACGCCGCGCGCGGAGATCTTCATCCACGTGGCGAGCCCCACGATCCCGACCGCCTGGCTGCAGTACCTGCCCCAGGCGGCCTGACCCGGCGCGGCCTGGATGCACGAAGGGCGCCTGACGGCGCCCTTCGTGTTGCTTCTCTGACTGGAAAGACCGAGACGGCTGAAAAAGGCAGCCGGAGGGACCACAGCCGGCGGTCGTCTCGGGGCATCCCGGGTTGGATTCCGCTAAGCGGTCCAGCCTGTCCGACCTAGCGGCCGGTCACCTCCAGGGTCCCGCAAAAACTGTCAGCTAACGTTAGGACCACCTCCTTTCTCTGGTCTGTGCAGAGTAGCGGACGGGGCTGATGCTGCCCACCCCCTCCGCGGAGATCGACCTCAGGGAATGATGACGCCGAACTCCTGCGAGTAGGTGGCGCCCGGCTCACCGCCGCTCAACGCGGCAGGCACTTCGGGGACGACGCCGATCCCGGTTTCGCGGTACTGGCCTTCGAGAATGTTCGCGAGGTGCTTGGGCGAGGCTATCCAGGCTTCGACGATGGCCTGCGGCGTCGCCAGGCTGAGCGTCCCCCAGGCGAGGTTCTCGCCGATCACATACCCCACCTGGGGGCTGGGTATGTAGCCGGTCCCGCGGATGCGGTCGACCGGGGTCTCACCGGTCGGAGAGATGTGCTCGAAGTAGTCGTCCGCGATCATTTCCGCGCCGTGGCTTTCGGCCGCCGCGTCGAGGTGTGCGTTGAGTATCAGCGGCGACTCGCCGTTTTCGGCGCGCACCCTGTTCACGAGGCAGAACACCGCGTCGCGGACCAGTTCGAGATCGGCCGGTTCGGGCGTCAGCTCGGTGTTCTGGCAGGGCGTCGCGATCACGCTCGCGATGGCCGACGCCCGCGCGAGGCTGGCGGCTCGCTGCCGGTTGAGGTTCGAGGAGGCGTGTGACCTGCGCGAGGCGCCGTTGCGCTTGGCGCCCTTGGCTGCCCGACAGCGGCGACGGGTCCGCTGACGCTGACGAGAGGCGCGAGAGGCGCGGACCGCGCTCGACCGGCAGGCGCGGTTGTGGCGGGCGGTGCTCGAGGCGCTTGCGGTGCCGGCTCCGGCCGTCGCGAGGAGCAAGACGCCGAGGATCGCCGCAGCAGTGGCGATGAGGGGTTTCGAGCGTGGCACCCTCCGTCTGTCGGCCGCTGCGCCGATCGGTGTGAGTGCGGGCGGGGCAATCTGGACGCAGAGCGGGGGCGCCCCTACGTCCTATGGGGACGCCGGAACCTCCGCAGTCTCGGGCGGGAGCTCCTCATCGCCCGTGTCCACGACGAGCGCCACCGCGCTCACGAGGTCGTCCTCCTTGAGGTTCATCACGCGTACGCCCGTGGCTGAGCGGCCCTGCCGGGAGATGCCGTCGGCGGGGGTCCGCTGGACCATTCCGCCGACGCTGATGAACACCAGCTCATGATGATCGCGGACCACGAGCGCGCCCGCGAGACCGCCCTTTTTCTCCGTCAGCCCGATCGTTTTGACACCTTTGGCGCCACGGTTTGTTTTGCGGTACTGGCTGATCTGCGTGCGCTTGCCGTAGCCGTTTTCGGTGACCACCAGCAGGTCCATGTCGTCGCGGGCGACATCCATCGCGATCACCTTGCCGCTCTTGCCGACATCCATCCCGCGCACGCCCGTGGTGTCGCGACCCATCGAGCGGACGTCGGACTCGGCGAAGCGCACGGTCAGCCCGGCGCGCGAGACCATGATCACCTCGTCGTCGGGGTCAATGGCGCGGACGGCGAGCAGCTCGTCGTCGTCGCGCACGTTGATCGCGATGATCCCGTCGGCTTTGATCGGCGTGTTGTAGGCGAGCAGCTCGGTCTTCTTCACGGTGCCGCTGCGCGTGGCGAACACGAGGTACTTGGCCTCGGTGAAGTCGCGGGTGGCGACCACGGCCTGGATCAGCTCGCCCTCCCTCAGCGGCAGCACGTTGACGAGCGCGCGCCCCTTCGCGGTCCTCGAGGCCTCCGGGAGCTCATACACCTTCGAGCGGTAGACCTTGCCGCGGTTGGAGAAGAACAGCAGGTAGTCGTGGGAGGAGCACACGAACAGGTGCTCGATGAAGTCCCCGTCCTTCATGTCCATTCCGGTGACCCCGCGCCCGCCGCGCTGCTGCTGGCGGTAGGTCGCCAGCGGCAGCGACTTGATGTAACCGGTCTGGGTGATGGTGATCACCATCTGCTGATCGGCGATCAGGTCCTCGATGTCGATCTCATCCTCGGAGTGGGTGATCTCCGAGCGGCGCTCGTCGCCGAAGCGCTCGCCGATCTCCGAGAGCTCCTCCTTGATGACCGCCAGCACGCGCGACTCGTCGCCGAGGATCGCGCGCAGCTCGGCGATCCGCTCGGTGACATCGGCGTGCTCCTGTTTGATCCCGTCGGCCTCGAGCGCGGTCAGCTGCGACAGGCGCAGATCGAGGATCGCGGTCGCCTGGATGTGGCTGAGCTCGAAGCGGGCGACGAGCTGCTCGCGAGCACTGTCGCGGTCGCGCGAGCCGCGGATCAACTCGATGATCGCGTCTAGGTGCTCAAGCGCGGTCAGCAGCCCTTCGAGGATGTGGGCGCGGGCCTCCTTCTCTGACAGCTCATGCTTGGTGCGGCGCACGATCACCTCGCGCTGGTGGGCCACGTAGCTCTGGATCACCTGCCGCAGGTTCAACGTGCGCGGGACGTTGTCTACGAGCGCGACGACGTTGACGCCGAACGTCGACTGCATCGGCGTGTGCTTGTAGAGCTTGTTGAGCACCACCTTGGGGATCACGTCGCGCTTGAGCTCGATCACCAGCCGCATGCCGCGCTTGTCGGACTCGTCGCGCAGGTCGGAGATCTCGGGGATCCGTTTGTCACGTACAAGGTCGGCGATCTTCTCGATCAGACCCCCGGGACCGCCCTTCTTGACCATGAAGGGCAGCTCGGTCACGACGATCGCCTCCTTGCCCTGCTTCAGCGGCTCTATGTGGGCGCGCGCCTGGATGCGCACCCGTCCGCGCCCGGTCTCGTAGGCGTCGCGGATGCCCGCCCGCCCGAGGATGATCCCGCCGGTGGGGAAGTCGGGGCCTGAGATGTGCTTCATCAGGCCATCGACGTCGATGTCCTGATCGTCGATGTAGGCGATCGTCGCGCCGATCACCTCGCGCAGATTGTGTGGCGGGATGTTCGTCGCCATCCCCACCGCGATGCCCGAGGAGCCATTCACCAGCAGGTTGGGAAAGCGGGCCGGCAGCACCAGCGGTTCCTGGCGGGAGCCGTCGTAGTTCGGCGCGAAGTCGACCGTGTCCATGTCGAGATCGCGCAGCATCTCGGTCGCGATCCGGGCCAGGCGGGCCTCGGTGTTGTGACTGACAAACCCGTTGGTCAGAAACGAGTGCTCGTCGGTGTCAATCCGAAGGGAATACACCGGCTGCACGCCGGCCTCGACGACCGAGGCTGCCTCGGCGTAGTAGTAGTCGCCGCTCACCGGCTCAAGCAGCGAGGGGACGTCCGAGCCGAGTCGCTCAAGGACGGCTGCCGCCGAGTGAGAGATCTGAGCCGCTTCGGCCCGAGCCCGACCGATTCGTCGGATGGCCCCAGTTCGGGAGCCGCACTGTTCAGCGACGGTCAGTGCGTTCATGGCCACGCGCTCACCGGGACGGATCTCACCGAGCAGGCGCCACAGCAGGATCGGCACACCGGCCAGCTCGAGGAGGCACAGCACAGGGTGGTTCGCAGTCCCGGTCAGCTCGTAGCCCTCGGTCGTCCGCAGCCGCAGCGTGGGGTGCTCGCCGGAGTGAAAGAGAACGGATGCATGCACGGGCCGGCCCTTCCGATCGAGCACCTCGATATCCACCGGCGTATCCGAGTTGGGCTGGGCGTCCGGAGCGAGTGAATCGATGCGCACGGTGCCAGCGGCCGTGCGAACCCGCGTGTCTCCCGTGATGCAGTAGCGCATGGCGGCGGCCGGGTCGTCGTCGACCGAGCCGAAGTTGCCCTGGCCGTCCACGAGCTCGTTGCGCATGGAGAAGTCCTGGGCCATTCGCACGAGCGCGTCGTAGATCGCCGAGTCCCCGTGCGGGTGATAGTTGCCCATCACCTCGCCGACGATCTTGGCGCACTTGGCGTAGGAGCGGGTGGGCCCGAGGCCGAGCTCGTTCATCGCGTAGAGCACGCGGCGGTGCACGGGCTTCAGCCCGTCGCGCACGTCCGGCAGCGCGCGCCCGACGATGACCGACATCGCGTAGTCGAGGTACGCGGTGCGCATCTCCTCCTCGAGCGCGCGCGGTTCGACGTTGCCGCCGCTGATCACATCAGCAGATGCCATCTGTCACCCCCCTACACATCCAGGTTGGCGACGGCGCGTGCGTTCTCTTCGATGAACTCCCGTCTCGGCTCGACCTGGTCGCCCATCAGCTTGGAGAAGATGCGGTCGGCGACGGCGGCGTCCTCGAGTGTCACCTGGGCGAGCATGCGCGTTGTGGGTGACATGGTGGTTTCACCCAGCTGATCGGCGTTCATCTCGCCGAGTCCCTTGAAGCGCTGGAGTTTGATCCCCTTCTGCGCCACCGTCATCACGGCTGCGCGAAGCGCCTCGAAGGAGGGGGCCTCCTCGTGAGCGTCGGCCAGATGCACGTCGAACGCGGGGACGCCGGCCAGCTCGATCAGCTGTGCGTGCACGCGGGCCAGCTGGCGGTACTCCTGCGAATCGAACAGGGTTCGCTTGATGCGATGCGTCCGCGCGAAGCCGGTCTTTGCCTCGATGGCCTTGACGCGTATCTCGAGAGGGTCCTCCTCGACCAGCAGCTCGGTGGCGTGCGTCTCACCCACGAGGTCCGCGCGGCTGAGCACCTCGACCGCCGCCTCCGCGCTCATGACCTGCTCGCCGAGCAGCGAGGACTCCTCGAGGAACTGGACCATGTCGTGGCCGTGGGCCGCCCGCAGCGACGAGGACCAGCCCTCGTACTGCTTGAGCAGCCTGGAGAAGCGCTGCCAGCGCGCCTCGGTCAGCTTGAACTGGGTGCCGTGGCGGTCGAAGATGTCGATCTTCTCCCACTTGTCCGAGAGCAGGATGTCCTCGAGCTCGGAGTCCTTTTCGATGTAGCGCTCGCGCGATCCCTGCTTGAGCTTGTACAGCGGCGGCTTGGCGATGTAGACGTAGCCGGCCTCGATCAGCTCCTGCATCTCGCGGAACAAGAGGGTCAGCACGAGCGTCCTGATATGAGCTCCGTCGACGTCAGCGTCGGTATTGGCGCTGGTGAGTCCACCAACGCCTGACATGAAGTTTTCGTCGCCCCAGACGGAGAAGTCGTACACGCAGCCGTTGGTCGCAGGAACCTGCCTCACTGAGCGCACGGGCAGTCCGACCAGCCCGTCGCTGATCGACTCGCAGCGCCGCGGTTGAGACTGCGCCGCCCCCGCCAGCTTCGTCTCGATCGTCGGGGCGCCGGGATGATCCCGCCAGACATGGCGCAGCCGCTCGAGATCTTCGCGCGTAGACACCGTGAGCGTCCAACTGGGAGTGGTCGTCGTGTACGTTCGCTGCCCCGGAAACTTGACCCGCTGGCCAGGAGCCCGTTCGTTGATGTAAGGGAGCACGTCGAGCGAGGCGAGCAGATGGTGCACGCCGGCGAGGATGTGGCGTGAGGACGTGCAGAACACAGCCCAGCCATGCGAGGCGCATCCGTCGCCGAGGAAAAATCCGCGCAGGAACTCCAGCCGCAGCTCCTCGCTCACGTTGAATACGAGGTCCGGCACGCGCTTGTCCGCGGCGGTGTGTTCGCCGAAGCCGAACGCGTACTTAAAGGCGAGCGCGACGACGCGGTGAACGACCTTGAGGTCCACCAGCGGGCCGTTGCCACGATAGGGAATAGGGGCGATCCCGAAGCAGTGCTCGAACGAGCGCGCCATCTCGAGGGCGTAGCGCGAGTTGCCGTTCCCGATCGCCAGGCGCACGCCGCCGCGCTCGCTGCAGCTCCCCTCGGCCATGAAGAAGCCGAGGGTGCGCATCAGCTGGGCGTCGACGGCGACGTAGCGGCCGATCGGCTGGTGGGCGTAATGCTCGGGCGTCAGCTGCACGTCATCGCGGCCGTCGAAGAACTCGAGGTCGCGCTCGTCCAGATCTGACAGGCGCACCTCCCCGCGCAACCGGTTGCGGCGCGCGGCACGATATTGGCGCCGCCACGTTCGATCGAGCGCGCTATGGCGCACGCGCACGCGCTTGCTCACCGACTCCACATCGCCGCCGATGGCCTTTACGTAAGCCTCCCAGTGCGAGACGATCGGGCGAGATGTTCCCTTCTCCCAGGCGTAGAAGGTGACCGGCTGGCGAATGCCAACGGCCTGGCACAGCGCCCGCTGGCCGACGCGGTTGCGGCGGCGAAGCGCGGCCAGCTCCAAGCGGACCTGCTCGGGGATCTCGACGCGCGGCTCAGTCAGCTGCGGAGTGTCGGCGTGCTCGAGCACGATCCGCTGCCTGCTCCAGTCGGCGACCGCAGGGCCGCGCAGCCACACCTGCCTGGCCGCGTCTGGATGCCTGTGCAGGGCGCGCACGAGGTCGATCTTCTCGGGCGCGCCTCCGGGCAGCGGGACTCGCTTCGGCGCCACGACCACATCTCCGGGCCCGATCTGATCGCCGCGCTTCTTTCGCAGCTCGCCATCCTCGTGCACGTAGATCGAGTGACTGGCCGTAACGCGCACTGAGCGTCCGTACAGCGTCTTAATCTCATAGAGCGGCTCGGACACCCCGTGGCGCACCACGCCCTTGATCTCGCCGAACCGCGGCTCACGGCTCTCGAGCCCGACCGACAGGACCTCGCCGAAGCGGCCGTAGACGGAGCGAACCAGCCCTTGCGGGCCCTCGGCGGGGAGGCCGTCGACGAGCGGGTCGACGAACTCGCCGATCGTCGTCATCCGCACCGTCCCATCCTCACGGACGAGCACGTGCTCGTCCGCATCCACGCTCATCAGCACCACCTTGTGATAGCGCGCGTTCTCGATGTTGAACTCGTCGCGCACGCCGGTCCCGATCGCCGTGATGAGCGCCTGGATCTCGGTGTTCTGCAGGACCTTGTCGATGCGCGACTTCTCGACGTTGAGGATCTTGCCGCGCAGCGGCAGCACCGCCTGCGTGTTGCGGTCGCGGCCCTGCTTGGCCGAGCCGCCGGCGGAGTCACCCTCGACCACGAAAAGCTCGGCCAGAGAGGGATCCTTGACCGAGCAGTCGGCGAGCTTGCCCGGCAGGGTGGAGTTCTCAAGCGCCGACTTGCGCCGGGTCAGGTCGCGCGCCTTGCGAGCGGCCTCGCGCGCGCGCTGCGCCTGAACGGACTTCATGATCACGGCGCGCGCCTCGCTCGGGTTCTCCTCCAAAAACTCTCCCAGGCCCGTGTTCACGATCGACTCGACGAAGCCGGCCATGCCGGGGTTGCCGAGCTTGGTCTTCGTCTGGCCCTCGAACTGCGGGTCGCGCAGCTTGACCGAGATCACGGCCGTGAGGCCCTCGCGGACGTCCTCGCCCGACAGGTTGTCCTCTTTCTCCTTGAGCAGGCCGTGGTCGCGCGCGTACTTGTTGAGCGTGCGCGTCAGCGCCGAGCGGAAACCGCTCATGTGCGACCCGCCCTCGCGCGTTGAGATGTTGTTGGCGAAGGAGTGGATCGACTCCTGGTAGGAGGAGTTCCACTGCATGGCGATCTCCGCCGCGCCCTCGCCGCTCTCGCCCTCGAAGAAGATGACCTTGCGGTGGACGGTGTCCTTGTTCTCGTTGAGATAGGTGACGAAGTCCTCGATGCCGCCGTCGTACTGGAAGGTGGCCGAGTGACCTTCGCCGCGCTCGTCGACGATCGAGATCCGCAGACCTCGCGTGAGGAAGGCGGTCTCGCGCAGGCGCTCCTCGAGCGTGTGGAAGTCGAGCTCCAGGGTCTCGAAGATGTCGGCGTCGGGGAGGAACGTGACCGTGTTCGAGGTGGGCGCGTCGACTGGAAGCTTCTCGCCCTTGAGGAGCTCTGTCTGGGGCGCTCCGCGCGAGTACTCCTGCGAGAAGTGGTAGCCGTCGCGGTTGATCTCCACGAACAGGCGCTCGGACAGGGCGTTGACCACCGACACGCCGACCCCGTGCAGGCCGCCGGACACCTTGTAGCCGCCGCCGTCCCCGAACTTGCCGCCGGAGTGCAGAACGGTCAACACGACTTCGACGGCGGGACGCCCCTCCTTCTCCATGATGTCCACGGGGATACCGCGGCCGTTGTCCACCACGGTGACGGAGTTGTCCGGGTGGATCGTGACGGTCACCTCGGTGGCGAAACCGGCCAGAGCCTCGTCGACGGAGTTGTCGACGACCTCGTAGACGAGGTGGTGCAGACCCATGACGCCGGTCGAGCCGATGTACATGCCCGGGCGCTTGCGCACCGCCTCGAGGCCCTCGAGGACGGTGATGTCCTGCGCGTCGTAGCTTGAGGGTCCGCCCGTCATCGACGGGTCGTTGACGCCGCCCTTGCCTGCGTCTCCTTCAGAGCTGCTGCGTGCTGTGGCCAATGACCCTCCGATGACGTGAGAACGCCCCGGATTCCGGAGCGCAAAGACCACGGCCGGGGCGGGTTACCTGTGCTCTCAATAATAGCAGGGCGGGCCCCCAGAATCCTCGCCGGAACTGCGCTAAATCCCTGCAAAATAGCCGGAAAACGGGCTTCTTTCCGCCCATTCGGGCCCGCCCGCGGCGCGCGCGGGCGGGGCGGGGCCTCAGCCGGTGCGGCAGCGCAGCTCGCGGATCGCCTCGGCGCCGAGCGCGGCGTTCAGGCCGGCGGTCAGCTGATCGGCCATCAGATCGAGCTCCTGAGCCCATACTGCGGCCTCGCAGGTCACGGTCAGCACGCCGTCGCGCTCCGCGGTCGGGCGCGCTGAGCGCGCTATCGCGGGACCGGCCGTGGACTCCCAGATCTCCTGCACGCGCGCGAGCGTGGTGGCCGGCGCGAGCTCGCGGGTCAGGCCCTCGAGGGCCATCGACAGCGACCGCGGCGCCCTTCTGCTCACGCGGCGAGCGCCTCGCCGAGGATCCGCCCGCAGGACACCCGCAGCCGTGTGACCGGCGCCTCAGCGGCCCCGGGCACGTGGGCGAGGTCGGTCGTCGCGATCACGCTCTGCCCACCGCTCGAGAGCTCTTCGGCGAGCAGCTCGCGACGCTCGAGGTCCAGCTCGCTCATCACATCGTCGAGCAGCATGAGCGGTGCTCGCCGGCGTTCACGGGCGAGCACCGTGCGCTCGGCCAGCAGCAGCGACAGCAGCGCAAGGCGCTGCTCGCCCTGGGAGCCGTACAGCCGCAGCTCGCGGCCGTCGCGCAGGATCGCGAGCTCGTCGCGGTGGGGCCCGTGGCCCGAGAAGCCTCGCTCCAGATCCCCCTCAAGGCGGGCCTCGAGCTCGGCCACGAACTCGTCCTCATCCCCGGCGCGCGAGCGGGGGCGGTACTCGAGCGCCGCCTTGCCGCTGAGGCCGAGCCGCGAGGCGAAGCCGGCGAATGGCTCGCTGAGCAGGCCGACCGTCGCGGCGCGGTCGGCGCTCAGCGCAATCGCCTGGACCGCCAGCTCGCGGTCCCAGGTGGACAGCGTCGCGTGCGACGCGCGACCGGCGCGGATGCGCGCGAGCAGGGCGTTGCGCTGGGCGAGCACCCGCGAGTACTCCCTGCGGACGTCCGCGCGCAGCGGCCACACGGCCGCCACGACCTGGTCCATGTGGGCGCGGCGCAGGCCCGGAGACCCCTTCAGGAGCTCGAGCCGGTCGGGTTCGAAGACGCTCAGCAGGGGCCTGTCCTCGAGGTCCAGCGGGCGCTCGACGGGCGCTCCGTCGAGGGTCATCCGCTTCACCGCCCCGGTGCTCGGCGGAATCGTCCCGTAGCCCACGGTCAGCTCATGCGAGCGGGAGCCGTCGCCGAGCTCCACGACGACGCGCGCCGCCTGCGCACCGAAGCGCACGAGCTCACGCTCGTTGCGCGTGCGGGGCGAGCGCGCGGTGCAGCCGAAGTAGATCGCCTCGAGCAGGTTCGACTTGCCCGCTCCGTTCGGCCCGTGCACCACCGTCAGACCCTCCCCCAGCACGGCCTCGGCCCGCGCATAGCTGCGAAAGTCGCGCATCTGCACGCTGACGACGCGCATGTTCAGCGCTCACGCGTTCAACCGAATCGGCATTATGAGATACACGAAATCGCCCGAGTCGGGGGATTCGATGAGACCGGGGCGCAGGGGGCTGATCAGCTTGAGCACGAGCTCGTCCGACTCGATGCTCTCGAGCCCGTCGCGCAGGAACTCCGGGTTGAAGCCGATATCGAAGGCCTCGCCTTTGAACGGCACCGGGATCGCCTCGCTGGCTCCGCCGACGTCGGGCGTCTGGGCGGACACCGTGAGTGTGCCCTCGCTGAAGCTCAGGCGCAGCGGGGCGTTCTTCTGGGCCAGCAGGCTGATGCGGCGAACGACGTCGGTCAGCTCGGCTGTGGACAGGCGCAGCTCGTGATCGACCGACTCCGGCAGCAGCTGGCGGTAGTTCGGGAACTGGCCGTCGATGAGGCGTGAGGAGAGAACGATGTCCCCGAGCTCGAACACCACCTGGCTCTGTCCCACGCTGACGGCGAGCGAGTCGTTTGCGGCCTGCTGGGCGATGCGCACGAGCTCCGCCAGCGCGCGCGCCGGGACATTCGCCTCGAGGCTGCCCTCGAGCGCCGTCTCGAGGGAGGTCTCCTTGACGCTCAGCCGGTAGGAGTCGGTCGCGACCATGCGCAGCTCCTGCCCGGCCGCCGACATGAGGATGCCCGTGAGCACCGGTCGCGTCTCATCGCGCGAAGCCGATCTCGCCACCCGTGAGACGGTCTGCACGAAGGCCTCGGCGGGAAGCGCGATGCGGGTCTCGGCGGTCGGTTCGGGCAGGGTTGGGAAATCCTCCGTGCGCAGCGTGCGCAGGTGAAACGTGGCGGGCCCGCAGATCAGCTCCACATCCTGCTCTGAGCCGCGCAGCTCCATCGTGAGCTGCTCGGCCGGCAGCGAGCGGGCCACATCGAGCAGCAGCCGCGCGGGCAGGACCGCTGCCCCGGGGCTCATCACCTCGGCCGTGAGGGGGACGCGCAGGCCGATCTCCATGTCGGTCGCCCGCAGCTCGGTGGCGGAATCCTCGGTGGCGGAGATCATCACTCCGGACAGCGCCTGCACGGCGCTGCGCGCCGAGGCCACCCGCGTCACGGTCTGCAGTTGGGTCAAGAGCTCCGCTGCCGAGAGGGACAGCTTCATGGGTACTTCGCCGTCAAGTGGTAGGAGGAAGTAGTGCCTGTGGGTATGTGTGTTGGGCGGCGCAACATGGCTCCTGACCGGATCAGGCTGTGAATTGGGCTGTGCATGGTTTGCAGGAAGTGTCTCAGGCCAGGCGGTCGGGCGCGGGTATTGAGGCTCGCGGTGGGCGGTGGCCGAGCTCGTGCTGGAGCTTTTCCACAGCCTCACGTGCGGCGGCGTCCTGTGCGATGCGCAGGGCTGTGCGCCGGCAGGCATGCAGCACCGTGGTGTGATCGCGCCCGCCGAAGTGCCTGCCGATGGCCGGAAGCGATTCGCTTGTGAGCTCGCGGGTGAGATACATCGCCACCTGGCGCGGCCAGGCGATGCGGGGAGTGCGCGATGAGGACAGGAGCTCCTTGCTCGACAGGCCGAAATGGCGGCAGGCCGCGGCCTGGATGTCCCCCACCGAGCGCGAGTTGTGGCGCTCGCCGACGGCCGGGAGCGGATACAGGCGATCGAGGACCTCGTGCGCCAGCTCCGCCGTCAGCGGCCTGCCCGTGAGCGAGCTGAAGGCGACGATCCGGATCAGCGCACCCTCGAGCGCTCGCACGTTTGAGTGCACGCGCTCGGCGATCACCTCGAGCGCGAGGTCGTCGTGCAGGCGGATGTGATCGTGCTGTGCGCGCTTGCGAAGGATCGCCCGGCGCGTGAGGATGTCGGGCGGCTCGATGTCGGCCACCAGGCCGCAGGCGAACCGCTCGCGCAGGCGGTCCTCGAGCGCCTGCAGGTCGTGGGGAGGGCGATCAGAGGTGAGCACGATCTGGCGACCGCCGTCGTGGAGCGCGTTGAAGGTGTGGAAGAACTCCTCCTCGGTCCTGGTCTTTCGCTCGAGGAACTGCACGTCGTCGAGCAGCAGCACGTCGACGTGGCGAAAGCGCGCCTTGAATCCCCCGGTGTCTCCCCCACCGAGGGCGTTGAGGAACTCGTTTGTGAATGCCTCGCCGGTCGTGCAGCGCACCGTCAGGCCGGGGCTGTGGGACAGTAGAAGGCCTGCTATCGAGCTGAGCAGGTGCGTCTTTCCGACGCCGGGCGGACCGAAGATGAACAGCGGGTTGTAGGCCTGGGCGGGCATCTCGGCGACGGCCAGGGCAGCGGCGTGGGCGAGCCTGTTGCAGTCGCCGATCACGAACTGATCGAAGGACAGCTTTGGATTGCCCAGTGGCCCGGTGAGCGAGTCGAGGTCGTCCTCGATCCGGCGGTCTGCGCCGTCGGGAGGCCGTGCAGGCGCATGCCGCTCGGCGGCCGCCCGAGTTGCGCGCCCGAGCGAGGCGCCGGCGCCGCTCGGCGGCGCTCCTCTCGCTGACGCCGGGTCGTGGCTCGAGACCAGGTCGACCAGCACGTCGGGGCCGAGCACCAGCCCCACGCTCGCGTCGAGGATGCTGCCGAAGCGGTCGCGGATCCATCCGCAGGCGTGCGGAGGAGCTTCGATCAGCAGGCGCTCCTCGGACAGCGATCGGGCGCGCAGCGGCTCCAGCCAGATGCGGTAGGTGGGCTCGTCGAGCGCCCGCGCAAGCTCGACCTGCACGCGTGACCATATGTGCTCCAGCTCGGCGCTCACAGCAGCGTCTGTCCGCTTCTCCCACACGAGAAAGTGATGGCAACTATTCGAGGAGGGCCCTCTGGGACCCGGTCAGGCGACTATAACCGACGCTCTCCGGCGTCCTGCGGAGGCTGGTCGCAATTGGCGGAAAAAATCCGTGGGGGAGAGCTGGTCGTATACTTGGGCGGCACCATCGCCCGCCGGCCGCGCCGTCCGCGCGCGCGTCGGGGCAGGAATCTTCCCGCGAGCGGAGAACAGCACGATGAAGCGCACCTACCAGCCAAAGAAGCGCAAGCGAGCCCGCGCGCACGGGTTCCGCAACCGCATGCGCACGCGCGCCGGGCGGCTCACGCTGAAGCGCCGTCGCGCCAAGGGTCGCAAGCGCCTCTCCACCTAGTTGTGACGGGAGCGCGATGAAACCGCGGTCCTCTCCTCGCGCCCGTCTGTCGCGCAGCGCCGAGTTCGAGCGTGTCTACAGGCACGGCCGCTCGACCGCCAACCGCCATCTGGTGCTGTACGCGTTTCCCAACGAGACCACCGACAGGCCGAGACTGGGGCTGTCGGTGTCGCGCAAGGTCGGCGGGGCCGTGGAGCGAAACCGCGTCAAGCGGCTGCTGCGCGAAGCTTTTGCGCGCACCGAGCCCGAGCTGAGGGCCGGCCAGGACGTGGTGCTCGTCGCCCGCCCGGCCGCCCGCGAGCTGGTCGAGCGCGAGGGTCTCGAGGGGGTGGATGCGTCGCTGACCGAGCTGGTGGCCAAGGGGGGGCTGCGCCGCTCCACGGCCGCGGGCGGGGAGGGCGGGTGAGCTCGGCGGCATCAGCGCCCGAGGCCCGGCCCGCTGCCCGCCCTGCGGCCCGCCTGGCGCGCGCGATCGTGCTGGCTCCGATCGTGGCCTATCAGCGGGTCATCTCCCCCGCCATTCCGCGGCGCTGCAAGTACGAGCCGACGTGCTCGCGCTACGCGGTTGAGGCGATCCGCGAGTACGGCATACTTAAGGGCCTGGTGCTGGCGGCTTGGCGGCTGCTGAGGTGCAATCCGTGGAGCTACGGCGGGTACGATCCGGTCGAGGCCCAGCGAGTGTTCAGGGCCCGCCGCGCCGGCGACGCCTGAGCAGGCGCCGGTCCGTCGGTGAAGAGCCCAGCGACGAGCAGCGCCCTCAGCACAAGCCACGAGCCGCCCAACACGACCGCCGAGCCCCATTAGCGCATGCCAATCCTCGCCAACATCATCCAGCAGGCGTTCTCGCCCCTGATCAGCCTGTTCGAATCGATCATGGTGTTCATCCACGCCCACCTGGTGGGGGGCAGCTGGGGACTCGCGATCGTCGGGCTGACGGTGCTCATCCGGGCCGTGCTCGTGCCGCTGACCTACCGCCAGCTGAAGTCGATGCAGGAGATGCAGCGGCTGACTCCCCAGATAAGCGCGCTGAAAGAGAAGTACAAGGAGGACAAACAGCGCCAGCAGCAGGAGATCATGAAATTTTACCAGGAGAACAAAATCAATCCCCTGGCCTCCTGCCTGCCGCTGGTGCTGCAGCTGCCCGTGTTCATCTCGCTGTTCTACATGCTGCGCACCGACCTGAAGAAGCACATCTGCGGCCCCCAGCTCGTCTCCTACTACAACGCGCATCCGCAGCTCGCGATCACGTACAAAAAGGCCGCACACATAGCGAGGGTCTCCAAGCTGCCGGGCAAATTCATCGAAAAAACGACCTGCAACACGGTCGCCCCGCACTCGGCCAAGTTCCTGTTCCTGCCGGACATAACCGCCAAGGCGACCGGCATCGCGCTGGTGGTGCTGATCCTGCTGTACGTGGGGTCACAGCTCGTATCCACGCTGGTGGCGACCGCGGCGGCCGATCCCAACCAGCGCCGGCTGATGCTGCTCCTGCCGGTCGTGTTCGTCGTGATCCTCTACAGGTACCCGGCGGGACTGCTCGTCTACTGGATCACCACCAACCTGTGGACGATCGGCCAGCAGTTCCTGATCAAGCGCCACATGGGGCCGCCGGCCGCGCCGGCCGATCCCGTGCAGGGGTCGCCCAACGGAAAGCCCGGGCGCGTGGCCACGGCCAAACCCGCGCTGGCGGGCGCCGGGGTCACGCGCGGCGCCGGCGGCGGAACGGGCTCCAGCCCGCCCCCTCCCCCGCGCAAGAAGAAGAAACGCTCGGGCAGAAGGCGATGAGCGACGAGGACCCGGGCCGGGAGGAGGAGTGGGAGGGCGAGGAGCTCGATCCGGTGGAAGCGCTAGAAGACCTGCTGGAGGAGATAGCGGAAGGGCTGAGGCTCGACGTCGAGGTCGAGGTCGAGGAGGGCGACGGCGTCCTCACCGGGCGCCTGCAGGGAGACGATCTGGGCCTGTTCATCGGCAGGCGCGGCCAGACGATCGACGCCGTGCAGCACCTCGCGCAGCGGATCGTCTTCCCGGAGGGCCCGTCGTCCGTGCGCGTGGTGATCGACGCCGACGGCTATCGCGAGCGGCGAGCCGAGTCGCTGCGGGCCGACGCCGACGACGCGGCCGCCGAGGTGCTGCGGTCGGGCGACCCCGTGGAGCTCGACCCGATGCCCCCGTGGGAGCGGCGCATCGTGCACGAGCACCTGCGCGATCACGGCGGGGTGGCCACGCACAGCGAGGGCGACGAGCCCGACAGGTACCTGGTGGTCTCGCTCAGCGACGGCTGAGGGCCCCTCGAGACCGTTTCACGTGAAATCATTGCGCGCGCCATTTCACGTGAAACGTGGTTGATGGACGTCACCCCGGCTGCCGGGGACGCTGATGGCGCCGGACGCAGGCGCCGGCGCGGCGCTGGCCGCGCTGGTTGGCCGCTACGGCCTGAATGAGCGCCAGCACGAGCAGTTGCGCGGCCTGCTGGACGCGCTCGCGAGCGACGAGCGGGCGCCGACGGCGGTACGCAGCCCGCAGCGAGCGGTCAACGCTCACCTGGCCGACTCGCTGGCCGCGCTCGAGTTCGATGTGATCCGCTCCGCGGCAACGATTGTGGACGTGGGCGCCGGGGCGGGCTTCCCCGGCCTGCCGCTGGCCGTGGCGATGCCGGGCGGCGATGTGCGCCTGCTCGAGAGCCAGACCCGCAAGTGCGACTTCATGACGGGCGTCATCGGGCGCGTCGGCGTTGAGAACGCGCGCGTGGTGTGCGAGCGGGCGGAGGACTGGCGCGACGGGGAGGGACGGCACGACGTCGCCGTGGCCCGGGCGGTGGCCGCGCAGCCGGTGGTGCTTGAGTACGCGGCGCCGCTGCTTCGCTTGGGGGGAACGCTCATGGATTGGCGGGGCAGACGCGATCGGGAGGAGGAGGAGACTGCCCTGCGGGCAGCCGATGAGCTCGGGCTGAGGCGCACCGAGGTGCGCGCGGTGGCCCCCTTCGAGGGGGCCACCGACCACCACCTGCACCTGTATGTGAAGGTGAGGGATACGCCCGAGCGCTTCCCGAGGCGCGCCGGGATGGCGCGCAAGCGACCGCTGGGGTACGGCGGGCGCGAAGCCTCTGACCGTGATCGGCGCTAGCTTGCAGGTGGTGGGCACCGTGTATGCGATCGCCAACCAGAAGGGCGGGGTGGGCAAGACCACGACCGCGGTCAACGTGGCCGCCTGCATCGCCGAGGCCGGATACGCGACCCTCCTGGTGGACGTCGACCCGCAGGCCAACGCCACGGTGGGGCTGGGGATTCCGCGCACGAAGGCTCCTGGCCTGTATGAGGTGCTGACGGGAGAGGCGACCGCGGCACAGGCGCTGACTGATTCGAGCGTTGCGGGCCTGCGGGTGCTGCCGGCGGGGGCGGGCCTCGCGGGCGCCAACGTCGAGCTCCCGCGCATCGACGGCTTCGAGGAGCGCCTGCGCGAATGCCTGGCCCCGGTCGTAGACGACTTCGAGTACGTGCTGCTCGACTGTCCGCCGTCGCTGGGGCCGCTGACGGTGAGCGCGCTGGTGGCGGCCGACCGGGTGATCGTGCCGGTGCAGACCGAGTACTTCGCGCTGGAGGGCCTTGCGGGGCTGCTCGAGACGCTGGCGCTCGTGCAGCGCGACCTCAACCCGAGGTTGACGGTTGCCGGAATGCTGCTGACGATGCACGACAGCCGCACACGGCTCGGGCGCGACGTCGAGCAGGAGGTCAGAGACCACTTCCCCGACCTCGTCTACGACACCGTGATCCCCCGCAACGTGAGGGTGGGCGAGGCGCCGAGCTACGGGCTGCCGGTGACCCACCACGATCCGCACAGCGCCGGCGCGGAGGCGTACTTCGAGCTGGCCAAGGAGGTGGCCGCCCGTGGCTGAGATGCCGCAGCCTGCGCCGGGAGCGGAGCGATGAGCCCCCCAAAACGGGGAATGGGGAGGGGCCTCGAGGCGATCCTGTCGGTTTCGGCCGAGCGCAGGGACGCCCTGGCAGACGAGCTGCGCGAGCTGCCGGTTGAGCTGATCTCGCCCAACCCCTCCCAGCCCCGCAGGCGGTTCGATCAGGAGGCGCTGACGGCGCTCGCGGGTTCGCTGGGGGAGCGCGGGGTTCTGCAGCCGGTGCTGGTGCGCCCGAAGGCGGGAGGCACCTATGAGCTGATCGCCGGCGAGCGGCGCTGGCGCGCGGCGCGGATCGCGGGCCTCGAGGTGATCCCGGCGCTGGTGCACGAGCACGGGGATGCCGAGGCGCTCGAGCTGGCGCTGATCGAGAACATGGCGCGCGAGGACCTCAATCCCGTCGAGGAGGCCCGCGCGTGCGCCGCGCTGGTCGAGGAGCTGGCTCTCACGCGCGAGCAGGTCGGGCGCCGCGTGGGGCGCAGCCGCGTCGCCGTCAGCAACCTCATGCGGCTGCTCGACCTGCCCGACGAGGTGATCGAGCTGCTCGCCGAGGGCTCGCTGACCGAGGGCCACGGCAGGGCCCTGCTGCTGGCCGAGGACCACGGCGCGCGCAGGAGCCTCGCGCGCGCCGCAGCAGCAGAGGGATGGTCGGTGCGGACCGCCGAAGCGCGCGCGCGCCAGAGCAACGCCGGCGGCGGCGGAGCGGCGCGGGCGCGCAGGCGCAAGACGCCAGCGGCGGCCGGCGGCGAACACCCCGATCAGCAGCACGCGAGCGCGCGCATCGCCGAGGCTCTCGGCTCGGCTCTCGGCGCCGAGGTGCAGGTGCAGGCGACGGCGCAGGGCGGCTACCGCGCCGAGCTGTCGTTCGCGACGGCCGATGAGGCGATCGAGCTGGCGCGCCGCCTGCGGGCCAACGTCGTGGCCCGGCTAGAATCCGCGCCCGCGGGCGATTAGCTCAGTTGGTTAGAGCGCTTCTCTGATAAGGAAGAGGTCCCAGGTTCGAGTCCTGGATCGCCCATCGCAAGAGCGGCCTGGCAAGCTGCATCGACATGAGGCTGAGAGATGTGACAGCGCGCGACCGGCCGAGGCTGCTCGAGCTGAACGCCCAGTCGGTGCAGATGCTGTCAGAGCTCGACGAGCAGCGGCTCGACTTCATCCTGTCGCTCGCCCGGCGCAGCCTGGTGGCGGAGCTCGACGAAACGATCGTGGGATTCGCGATCGCGATCGCGCAGGGCACCGACTATGACAGTGACAACTACCGCTGGTTCTCACAGCGCTATGAGCGCTTCCTGTACCTCGACCGGATCGCGGTCGCCGCCGGCCACCGGCGCCACGGCCTCGGTGGAGCGCTGTATGAGGCGATGGAGGCGACCGCCGTGCGCTCGGGCCGGATGGTGTGCGAGGTGAACGTCGACCCGCCCAACGAGGTCTCGCTGGCATTTCACCGCGCCCGCGGCTATCGCGAGGTCGGCCGTCTCGCGCACGGCACGGCGCGGACCGTGCTGCTGCTGAGCAAGGAGCTCCAGGGCTCCACGGGGTCGTGAGCGCCTACAGGACCCTTGACAGAAACGCCCGCGTGCGCTCCTGGCGCGGGCTGTCGAGCAGCTCCCGCGGCGGGCCGGCCTCCACGACCACGCCGCCGTCCATGAACACGACCTCGTCGGCCACCTCGCGCGCGAAGCCCATCTCGTGGGTGACCACGATCATCGTCATGCCCTCTGCGGCCAGCTGCTTCATGACCTGCAATACGTCGTCCACGAGCTCCGGGTCGAGCGCCGAGGTAGGCTCGTCGAACAGCATCAGCCTGGGCTCCATCGCCTGCGCGCGCGCGATCGCCACCCGCTGCTGCTGTCCGCCCGACAGCTGGGCGGGGTAGGCGTCGAGCTTGTCCGCGAGGCCGACGCGATCGAGCAGCTCGACGGCGCGCGCGCGAGCCTGCTCGCGCGCCGTTCCCTTCACGTAGATCGGTGCGCAGGTCACGTTCTCGAGCGCCGTCATGTGCGGGAACAGGTTGAAATGCTGGAAGACCATGCCGATCTTCGCGCGCCTGCGTGCAACCTCCGATTCGCGCATCTCGTGCAGCTTGCCGCCCTCGGGCCGGTAGCCCACCAGCTCGCCGTCGACCGACAACAGGCCCGCGTTGATTTTCTCCAGGTGGTTGATGCAGCGCAGGAACGTCGACTTGCCCGATCCCGACGGGCCGAGCAGGCACATCACCTCGCCGGAGCGCACCTCGAGGCTGATCCCCTTGAGCACCTCCTGGCGGCCGAAGCGCTTGTGCACGCCCTCCGCCTTCACCATCGGCTGGCCCGTCATGACTGACCCCGGCGGACCGCCATCAGGCCGATTCGCAAACGTTCCAGCGGCGTCAGCGGCTGTCCGCGCGCGCCCCGCCCGTAATAGCGTTCGAGGTAGTACTGGCCCACGTAGAGCACGCTGGTGAAGACGATGTACCAGAAGCTCACCACGATCAGCAGCTGGATCGTCTTGAAGTTGACCGAGTAGATCAGCTGCCCCGCGTACAAAAGCTCGGTGACCACGATCACGCTCACCAGCGAGGAGCTCTTGAGCATCGAGATCGTCTCGTTGCCCGTCGGCGGGATGATCACGCGCATCGCCTGCGGCAGGACGATCCTGCGCATCGTCTGCAGGCGCGTCATGCCGAGTGACTGTGCCGCGTCGGCCTGGCCCTCGTCGACCGAGATGATGCCGGCCCTGACGATCTCCGCCATATACGCGCCCTCGTTGAGCCCCAGCCCGAGAATGGCCGCCGTGAACGGCGTGATCAGCGTGTTGGCGTTCGCGTGGATGAAGGACGGGCCGAACGGGACGCCGAGCGCGATCGTCGGATACAGGGCGGCGATGTTGTACCAGAACAGGAGCTGCACGAGCAGCGGAGTGCCCCTGAAGAACCATATGTAGAACCAGCTCGCGCCTGACACGAGCGGGTTGGGCGACAGGCGCATCACGGCCAGCAGAACGCCCAGCGCTATGCCGATCGCCATCGCGATCACCGTCAGCTCGATCGTGACGACCGCGCCGTGCAGGATGCGCGAGTCGAACATGTAATCCCCGACGACGCTCCATTCGAAGCGCCCGTTCGTCACCACCGAGCGGATCACGGCGGCCGCCAGGACGAGCACGACCGCGCCGGCGATCCAGCGGCCTGGCCGCCGGACGGGAACGGCCCT
>Ga0302326_10009092_pt1 | contig 21797 bp, 17 predicted proteins | sample Palsa_T0_3_FD_202264 | JGI IMG/M metagenome (GOLD analysis project Ga0302326, IMG submission 202264) | Peat permafrost microbial communities from Stordalen Mire near Abisko, Sweden - Palsa_T0_3 | ecosystem: Environmental > Terrestrial > Soil > Palsa > Peat permafrost | place: Sweden: Abisko... | reverse complement strand
CTGCTGCGCCTGGCCGAGCAACGGCGGATACCGGTACTGATGAACGGCATGGCCCGCGGCGCCGTGCCCGCAGACCACCCGCTGGCCTTTTCGCGGGCGCGCTCAAAAGCATTGGGGCAGGCCGATGTCGCGGTCGTGGTCGGGGTGCCGATGGACTTCCGGCTGGGCTTCGGCGCGGTATTCGGGCAGGACACTCAGCTGATCGTGGCCGATCGCGTCCAACCCGGCCGCGACCATCCTCGGCCGATCGCCGCCGGGCTCTACGGCGACCTCTCAGCGACCCTGGCCGTGCTGAGCCAAACGCCACGGGCTGACACCGGTCACGAAGAGTGGGTCGCCGATCTGCGGGCAACCGAAATGGCGGCCCGCGAACGCGAACACGGCGAGCTGGCCGACGATCGGAGCCCGCTGCACCCGATGCGGGTCTACGCCGAGCTGGCACCGCTGCTGGACCGCGACGCGATCATCGTCGTCGACGCCGGCGACTTCGGCTCCTACGCGGGCCGGGTGATCGACAGTTATGTCCCGGGCGCGTGGCTGGACAGCGGCCCGTTCGGATGCCTGGGTTCGGGTCCCGGCTACGCGCTGGCCGCCAAACTGGCCCGGCCCGACCGTCAGGTCGTCTTGCTGCAAGGCGACGGCGCCTTCGGTTTCAGCGGCATGGAATGGGACACGCTGGTCCGCCACGACGTTCCCGTCGTCTCGGTGATCGGCAACAACGGAATCTGGGGGCTCGAAAAACACCCCATGGAAGCAATTTATGGCTATTCGGTGGTGGCCGAACTTCGGCCCGGCACCCGCTACGACGAGGTAGTGCGCGCGCTCGGTGGGCACGGCGAGCTGGTCTCGACGCCCGCCGAGCTCCGGCCGGCGTTGATGCGCGCCCTGGGCAGCGGGCTGCCTGCCGTCGTCAACGTGCTCACCGACCCCACGGTGGCCTATCCGCGCCGCTCGAACCTGGCCTGACGTAGCGGCGGGGATGTGACTGGCCGCACGCCCAGCCCGCGTAACGTTGACCTGTGCCGAAGACCACCAGCGTTGTGTCGACCCGCCTCAGTAGCCGCTTCTGGCGGCTGCTCGGCGCCAGCACGGACAAAAATCAAAGCCGATCACTGGCCCAGGTCAGCTCCGCAGCGGAGTTCGACGGGAAGGCCGCCGACCTCGACGACGAGCAGTTGCGCAAGGCCGCCGGCCTGCTCGACCTCGACGACCTTGCCGAATCCGACGACGTCCCGCAGTTCCTCGCCATCGCCCGCGAAGCCGCCGAACGGGCCACCGGCTTAAGGCCGTTCGACGTGCAGCTGCTCGGTGCGCTGCGCATGCTGGCCGGTGACGTCATCGAAATGGCAACCGGCGAGGGCAAAACCCTGGCGGGGGCGATCGCCGCCGCCGGCTACGCGTTGGCCGGTCGGCACGTTCACGTCGTGACCATCAACGACTACCTGGCCCGCCGCGACGCCGAATGGATGAGCCCGCTGCTGGAGGCACTGGACCTCACAGTTGGCTGGGTGACCGGTGAATCGACCGCCGACGAGCGTCGCGCGGCATACAAGTGCAACGTCACCTACGCGTCGGTCAACGAGATCGGCTTCGACGTGCTGCGCGATCAGCTGGTGACCGACGTCGCCGACCTGGTCTCGCCCAATCCGGACGTGGCCCTGATCGACGAGGCCGACTCGGTACTGGTCGACGAGGCATTGGTACCGCTGGTGCTGGCCGGAACCAGCCACCGGGAGAAGCCGCGGCTGGAAATCATCCGGCTCGTCGGTGAGTTGCAAGCCGGCAAGGATTACGACACCGACTCCGATAGCCGCAACGTCCATCTGACCGACGCCGGCGCGCACAAACTCGAAAAAGAGCTCGGTGGAATCGATCTCTATTCCGAGGAGCACGTCGGCACCGCCCTTACCGAAGTCAACGTTGCACTGCACGCGCATGTACTGCTGCACCGCGACGTGCACTACATCGTGCGCGACGGCGCCGTGCACCTGATCAACGCCTCCCGCGGCCGCATCGCCCAGCTGCAACGCTGGCCGGACGGCCTGCAGGCGGCGGTCGAGGCCAAAGAAGGCATCGAGGCCACCGAGACCGGCGAGGTGCTGGACACCATCACCGTGCAAGCGTTGATCAACCGGTACCCGACGGTGTGCGGCATGACCGGAACCGCGCTGGCCGCAGGCGAGCAACTGCGCCAGTTCTACAAGCTCGGTGTTTCCCCGATCCCACCGAACGCCCCCAATATCCGCGAGGACGAAACCGACCGGGTCTACATCACCGCCGCGGCGAAAATCGACGCGATCATCGCGCACATCATCGACAGGCATGAGACGAGCCAACCCGTCCTGGTGGGTACCCACGATGTCGCCGAGTCCGAAGAACTGCACGAGCGGCTGCAGCGCCGCGGTGTCCCGGCCGTGGTGCTCAACGCCAAGAACGACGCCGAAGAGGCCAGCGTGATCGCCGAGGCCGGCAAGCTCGGGGCGGTCACGGTGTCGACACAGATGGCCGGGCGCGGCACCGATATCCGGCTCGGCGGCTCCGGCGTAGGCGACAACGACCCTGAGAAAAAAGAGGTGGTCGAGCTGGGTGGTCTGCACGTGGTCGGCACCGGCCGGTATCACACAGAACGACTGGACAACCAACTGCGCGGCCGTGCCGGCCGTCAGGGCGATCCGGGTTCGTCGGTGTTCTTCTCCAGTTGGGAAGACGACGTTGCCGCGGCCAATCTCGAACCCAACAAGCTGCCGACGCAAACCGACGAGGACGGCCGCATCGTCAGCTCGAAGGTCGCCGCACTGCTGGAGCATGCCCAGCGGGTCGCCGAGGGCCGGCTGTTGGACGTACACGCGAACACCTGGCGCTACAACCAGTTGATCGCTCAGCAGCGCGCCATCCTGGTCGACCGTCGCAACACGCTGCTGAGCACCGCCGCAGCCCGCGAAGAGCTCGCCGAATTGGCGCCTGACCGTTATGCCGAGCTCGCTGGAGATTCAGTGGGCCTTTCGGAAGATCGTCTGGAAAAGATCTGCCGGCTGATCATGCTGTATCACCTCGACCGGGGCTGGGCCGATCACCTCGCTTACCTGGCCGACATCCGGGAAAGCATCCATCTGCGTGCCCTTGGACGGCAGGACCCGCTCGACGAATTTCACCGGATGGCCGTAGATGCGTTCGCATCGCTGGCCGCCGACGCGATCGAAGCGGCCCAGCAGACATTCGAAACCTCGCCGGCGATCGAGGACGAGCCCGGCGTGGATCTGTCCAAGCTGGCCCGTCCGACGTCGACGTGGACGTACATGGTGCACGACAACCCGTTGGCGGACGAGTCGCTGTCGGCGTTGAGCCTGCCCGGCATCTTCCGCTGATGAACCAGAGGTCCGCACACGACCGGCTCCTGACGGTGCCCAACGTGCTCAGCGGAATCCGTCTGGCGCTGATCCCGGTCTTCATTTACCTGCTGCTGGTCGCCCGGTCCGATGCCTGGGCCGTGGCCATCCTGATGTTCACCGGCGCGTCTGACTGGGCGGACGGCAAGATCGCCCGGTTGCTGAACCAATCGTCGCGGCTCGGGGAGTATCTGGATCCGGCGGTCGACCGACTCTACATGGTGACGATTCCGATCGTGTTCGGACTGCGCGGCATCGTGCCGTGGTGGATTATCGCCATCCTGCTGGCGCGCGACTTGCTGCTGGCCGCCGAGATGCCACTCCTGCGTACCCGCGGCATCACCGCACTGCCGGTGGTTTACGTGGGTAAGGCCGCGACGTTCTCGCTGATGTCGGCCTTTCCATTGATCCTGCTGGGTCAGTGGGATGCGCTGTGGAGTCGTGTCGTGCTGGCCTTCGGCTGGGCGTTTTTGATCTGGGGCATGTACATGTACCTGTGGTCGTTCGTGGTGTACGCGGTCCAGGTGGTCTTGGTGCTCCGCCGGATGCCGCCGGCGAAGGCCCGCGAAAACCGCTCGCCGACAAGGGCGGACGCCGATGGGTGACCAGGCACTCGGCGGCTACGACCCCACTGCAGGCCTCAGCGCACACGTTGCGGAGCGGCCACAGCTGCTCCCGGTGCCGTCGCTGCTGCGTGCCTTGCTCTCCGAGCATCTCGATCCCGGTTACGCGGCCGCGGCCGCCAAGCGGGATCGCTCCGGTGAGCCGCGGACCAGTCGAGCCCGTGTCCAAGGCTGGGTCTGGCAAGCGCTGGCCGCGTTGCTGGTCGCCGCGGTGTTCGCCGCGGCTGTCGCCCAGGCTCGGCTGGTCGCACCGGGAGTCAGTGCGGCGCAACGGGTGCTGGCGTCTAGCGTGCGTTCGGAGGAGGCGACGACGGGTGAGCTGACCGCGCGGCGCAACGCGCTGACCGCGCAACGCGATGACGTTCAGCGACGGGCGCTGGCCGAAGACGCCGCCGGCCGGCGGCTGCTGGCCAACCTGGACCGGCTCGGCCTGGCCGCCGCGAGCACCCCGGTCGCCGGTCCGGGCCTGAGCGTGACGGTCACCGACCCCGGTGTGGGACCGAACCTGTCCGATGTGTCCAAACAGCGGGTCCCCGGCAGTCAGCAGATCATCCTCGACCGCGACCTGCAGCTCGTGGTGAATTCGTTGTGGGCCAGCGGCGCCGAGGCGATCTCCGTCGGCGGAGTCCGGATCGGGCCGAACGTGACCATCCGGCAGGCGGGAGGTGCGATTCTGGTCGACAATAACCCCATCAGCAGCCCGTATACGGCTCTTGCGGTCGGACCGCCGCATTCCATGCAGGATGTGTTCGGCAACAGTCCAGGCCTGCGCCGGCTACGGCTCCTGGAGACCTCCTACGGCGTCGGCGTCAGCGTCAGCGCCCGGGACGGCCTCACGCTGCCCGCTGGGGCGGTCCGAGATGTCAAGTTCGCCAAACAGGTTGGTTCATAGTGCGGAAAAGCGTAGTGCGAAAAGTCCGAACTACAGGAGCAGAGCGTCGATGATTGGTATCGCAGCGCTGGTCATCGGCATCGTGTTGGGCCTGGTTTTCCATCCCAGCGTGCCGGAGGCCGTCCAGCCGTATCTGCCGATCGCGGTGGTCGCCGCACTTGACGCGGTGTTCGGTGGATTGCGGGCCTACCTGGAACGGATTTTCGACCCGAAAGTTTTCGTGGTGTCGTTCGTCTTCAACGTGGTGGTCGCCGCGGTGATCGTCTACGTCGGTGACCAATTGGGCGTCGGCACACAGCTGTCGACCGCGATCATCGTCGTGCTCGGTATCCGCATCTTCGGCAACGCCGCCGCACTGCGGCGTCGACTATTTGGGGCTTGACGGGCACGAACCGACATGACCGACCCAGATCCCGCAGCCGACGAGACCACCGCGCAGCACAACGAGCACGGTGCCGACGAGGCTGCCCAGCGCGGCCGGCATGAACTGGGGCCGCATCAGCCGCAACCCGCGATCGGCGATTTGCGGCCCCGCGGATTTCTCGGTGTGCGACGGCGCGGCCGCACGGTCTTCGGCACGCTGGCCGTCACGTTGTGTCTGCTGCTGGGTGTCGCCATCGCAACCCAGGTGCACCAGACCACGTCCGGCGACTCGCTGGATACCGCCCGTCCCGCGGACCTCCTGGTGCTGCTGGACTCCTTGCATCAACGCGAAGCCACGCTGAGCACCGAAGTCGCCGAATTGCAGCGTTCATTGAACGCACTGCGGGCCTCGGGCAGCAGCGACCAGGCGGCCATCCAGAATGCCGAGGCCCGGCTGGCGGCGTTGTCGATCCTGATCGGCACCGTCGGGGCCACCGGCCCCGGCGTCACGGTGCGGATCGAAGACCCCGGTCCGGGCGTGTCGCCGCAGGCGATGCTCGATGTGCTCGACGAGTTACGGGCCGCGGGGGCCGAGGCGATCCAGATCAGCGACGCGCACCAGGCGGTGCGAGCCGGCGTCGACACCTGGATCGTCGGCGCCCCTGGCGCGCTGACAGTCGACGGAAAAACCATCATGCCACCGTATTCGGTTGTCGCCATTGGCGATCCACCGACGCTCGCCGCGGCGATGAACATTCCCGGCGGGGCGGTGGACAGCGTGAAGCGTGTCGGCGGCACCATGTCGGTGCAACAGGTCGACAAGGTGGACATCACCGCCTTGCGGCAACCAAAACCGCGCCAATACGCTCAGCCAGTCAAGTAGCCACCGACCAGAACAGGAATGCCGTGAGCGAAACTCCTCCTGATTTGCACTACACCGCCGACCACGAGTGGGTTCGGCGAACCGGGGACGACATCGTCCGGGTAGGGATCACGGACTTCGCCCAGTCGGCCCTGGGCGACGTCGTGTTTGTCCGGCTGCCTGATGTAGGTACTGACCTGACCGCGGGGGAGGCCTTCGGCGAGGTGGAGTCGACCAAGTCAGTGTCGGATTTGTATGCACCGGTTTCGGCGAAAGTCGTTGCCGTCAACGATGATCTGGAAGCCAGCCCCGAGCTGGTCAACAGCGAACCGTATGGTGGCGGCTGGTTGCTTGATCTCCAGGTCGAGGCCGATGCCCTCGAGAAAGGCTTCGCGGAGCTGCTGGACGCCGAGGCCTACCGCAGCACGCTGGCCGAATGACCCTTGTTATCGTTCCCTGCGCCCGGCGACAATGCATGCCGGACCGGACGGCGATCAGATGTCGCCGCCGATCCGGCGAGGGACGGCACATTGGGCTCCTGTGCGCGGTACGGTCGACACATCGACGGTCACAGCGGGTGGGAAGCCGGTCGAGCAGACCCAACCAGACGACGCAGCAGCGGCCAGTGAGGAGCAGCGGGTGACGGACAAGGACAACGACCAGACCTCTGATGAAGTCACGGTGGAGACGACATCTGTCTTCCGCGCCGACTTCCTCAATGAACTGGACGCTCCTGCGCACACGGGCAGCGAAACCTCGGTGTCCGGCGTCGAAGGCCTGCCAGTCGGTTCGGCGTTGCTGGTCGTCAAACGGGGACCGAACGCCGGTTCTCGCTTCCTGCTCGACCAGCCGACCACGTCGGCGGGCCGCCATCCCGACAGCGACATCTTCCTCGATGACGTCACCGTCAGCCGGCGGCACGCTGAATTCCGTCTGGAAACAGACGAGTTCCACGTCGTGGACGTCGGCAGCCTCAACGGCACCTACGTCAACCGGGAGCCGGTCGATTCGGCCGTGCTGGCAAACGGCGACGAGGTTCAGATCGGGAAATTCCGGTTGGTTTTTCTGACCGGGCCCAAGGTCGGTGACGACAACGGAGGGCCCGGAAGCTAGTGACCGCGCCGCAGACCCCCGCACTGAGCGGGATGTCGATCGGAGCGGTTCTCGACCTGCTACGGCCGAACTTCCCAGATGTGACGATCTCCAAGATCCGATTCTTGGAGGCCGAGGGTCTCGTCACGCCGCAGCGCGCGGCTTCCGGCTATCGCCGCTTCACCGCGTATGACTGCGCACGGCTGCGCTTCATTCTGACCGCACAGCGTGACCAGTACCTGCCGTTGAAGGTGATCAAGGCGCAGCTGGACGCCCATCCCGACGGCGAGCTGCCACTGGCCGGATCACCTTACGGTGTACCGCGATTGGTGTCGGTCGGCGACGATGCGCGGGCGGCACTGACCACTGACCCGGCGGCGGTGGCGGCGACCCGCATCCGGCTGAGCCGGGAGGACCTGCTGGAACGGTCGGGGGTGGACGGCGAGCTGTTGACGGCGCTACTCAAAGCGGGAGTCATCACCACCGGGCCGGGCGGCTTTTTCGACGAGCACTCGGTGGTGATCCTGCAGTGCGCCCGGGCGCTCGCCGAGTACGGGGTCGAACCACGTCACCTGCGGGCGTTCCGCTCAGCCGCCGACCGGCAATCCGACCTGATCGCGCAGATCGCCGGGCCTCTCGTCAAGGCCGGTAAAGCCGGCGCCCGTGACCGCGCCGACGACCTTGCACGCGAAGTCGCCGCACTGGCGATCACGCTGCACACCTCGTTGATGAAGTCAGCAGTGCGCGACGTTCTGCAGCGCTGAAGGACTAGACTTCGGACACAGCTTGCGTTCGGCGGCTTGGTGTTTGCACCGCTCCGTCGGCGCAGGTCTGATTTTGGACACGGCAGCACGTGCGGAGGGCAGACACAGATGGGTGAAGTTCGCGTCGTCGGCATTCGCGTCGAGCAGCCGCAGAACCAGCCGGTGCTGTTGCTGCGCGAGGCCAACGGTGACCGGTACCTGCCGATCTGGATCGGCCAATCCGAAGCCGCAGCGATCGCCCTTGAGCAGCAGGGAGTCGAGCCGCCGCGGCCGCTGACGCATGACCTGATTCGAGATCTCATTGCCGCACTTGGCCATTCGCTCAAAGAGGTGCGAATCGTCGACTTGCAGGAAGGCACCTTCTACGCCGACTTGATCTTCGACCGAAACATCACTGTCTCGGCGCGGCCATCGGACTCGGTGGCCATTGCTTTACGGGCGGGCGTGCCGATCTACGTCGAGGAAGCGGTGCTCGCGGAGGCGGGTTTGCTGATTCCCGACGAGAACGACGAAGAGCCCTCCACCGCCGTCCGTGAGGACGAGGTGGAGAAGTTCAAGGAATTTCTGGACAGCGTCTCACCCGATGATTTCAAGGCCACCTAGGCCGCTGACGATGCGCTCCGCCGCGGCGCGCTGAGGAGACGCGCAATCCAGCCGGAGCGCGGGCAATCCAGCACGAGCCTGCGGGCAACGCGGCAGGAGTCTGTCGAGTAAAGGCGTGGCTAAGCCGTTAATATCACGGATGCGTCTCATCTGCGAGTTCGACCTCGACACGCCCATTGGATAGCGTGGAGTCACCGCCATGACCGCCATACTTTGATTTCGATTGATTAGTTCTACGAACACCACAGCGGGTCGAAAAGCGTATGCTCACAAGCACTCGATTGAGCAACCGCGGAAACCGGCAGCCCGTTACGAGCGCGATCGGCGAGAGGAAGCACCCGTGGGAGACCAGCCACGCCAAGATCAACTGGATCTCGAGTCAGTGACCGCGCTCGACGACAGTGCAGCAAACCGCTCCGATCAGGCGATCCGCGTCTCCAGCGAACCCGTGCAGGCCGGCTTGTTTCCCGATGACTCAGTACCCGACGAACTGGTCGGCTACCGCGGCCCGAGCGCGTGCCAAATCGCGGGTATCACCTATCGCCAATTGGACTACTGGGCCCGCACGTCACTGGTCGTGCCGTCAATCCGCAGCGCAGCCGGCTCCGGGAGCCAACGGTTGTACTCGTTCAAAGACATCCTGGTCCTCAAGATCGTCAAGCGGTTGCTCGACACCGGGATCTCATTGCACAACATCCGCGTCGCGGTCGACCATCTGCGCCAGCGCGGCGTGCAGGACCTCGCCAACATCACGCTGTTCTCCGACGGGACCACGGTCTACGAGTGCACCTCGGCCGAAGAGGTCGTCGACCTGCTGCAGGGCGGGCAGGGCGTGTTCGGCATTGCCGTCTCCGGGGCGATGCGCGAGCTGACCGGTGCGATCGCTGACTTCCCCGGCGAACGGGCCGACGACGGCGAATCGATCGCCGCGCCGGAAGACGAGCTGGCCTCACGTCGCAAGCACCGCGACCGCAAAATCGGCTGACCCCGGCCTTTCCTCATCTCCGCCGCCGGCTGTGCCGGCGGCCGTTACTCGGTAGACTCGACACTGCATCGTTCTAGCGCGGGAGAGTTCCGTGGTCGCCAGCCACGGACGCCGAAGGAGCAATACCTCTCCGTCAACCTCTCAGGCACCCGGACCGCGCCGGACCCCGATGCCTCTGGAAAGCGGTGACCTCGACTCGGGTCGCCCGCCCATGGGGAAAGACATGCAGATGTCGAATCTCTCAGGCGCCCGGTTCGGGTAGACGACAGAGGGGGAGGACCTTAGTTCCTCTGCCGTCGTCAGGAGCTCGCCAATGTCCGACTACACCAACCCACGTTTCGCCGACCGGCACATCGGCCCGGACAGCGAAGCCGTCGCGGCGATGCTCGAGGTCATCGGGGTCGGCTCCCTGGAGGAGTTGGCCGGCCGCGCGTTGCCTGCCGGGATCCTCGACGCATTGACCGACTCCGGATCGGCGCCAGGTCTGGATCAGCTGCCGCCGGCGGCCTCCGAGGCCGAAGCGCTGGCTGAGCTGCGGGCGCTGGCCGACGCGAACACCGTCGCGGTATCGATGATCGGGCAGGGCTACTACGACACCTATACGCCGCCGGTGTTGCTGCGCAATATCTTGGAGAACCCCGCCTGGTACACGGCCTACACGCCGTACCAGCCGGAGATCAGCCAGGGGCGGCTGGAAGCGCTGCTGAACTTCCAGACCATGGTCGCCGACCTGACCGGTCTCGAAGTGGCCAACGCATCGATGCTTGACGAGGGCACCGCCGCCGCCGAGGCGATGACGCTGATGCACCGCGCAGTGCGAGGAAAGGCCAACAAACTGGCCGTCGACGTGGACGTATTCGTGCAGACCGCCGCGGTGCTCGCCACCCGCGCCGAGCCGCTGGGCATCGAGATCGTCACCGCTGACCTGCGTGATGGCCTTCCGGACGGCGACTTCTTCGGTGTCATCGCTCAGCTGCCCGGCGCCAGCGGCCGGGTCACCGACTGGTCGGCACTGGTCGCCGACGCGCACGATCGCGGCGCGCTGGTCGCCATCGGCGCCGACCTGCTGGCGCTGACGCTGATCACACCACCGGGGGATATCGGCGCCGACGTGGCGTTCGGCAACACTCAACGTTTCGGTGTGCCAATGGGATTCGGCGGCCCACACGCCGGATACCTGGTGGTGCACGGTCAACACGCCCGCCAACTGCCCGGCCGGCTGGTCGGTGTTTCCGTCGACGCTGACGGATCGCCCGCCTTCCGGTTGGCGCTGCAGACACGCGAGCAGCACATCCGCCGGGATAAGGCGACCAGCAACATCTGTACCGCTCAGGTGCTGTTGTCTGTGATGGCCGCGATGTACGCGAGCTACCACGGCGCCGACGGACTGGCCGGCATCGCGCGGCGCGTGCACGGCCATGCCGAGACGATCGCCGCCGCACTCGGCGATGCGCTGATGCACGACAAGTACTTTGACACCGTCGTGGCCCGGGTTCCCGGCCGCGCTGACGACGTGATCGCCGCCGCCAAGGCCACGAACATCAACCTGTGGCGGGTGGACGACGACCACGTGTCGGTGACCTGCGACGAAGTGACGACCGACGCCCATGTGGCGGCGGTGCTAAGCGCGTTCGGAGTGACGTCGACCGACTCGGTATGCGCGGGCATCATCAACCGGACCTCGGACTTCCTGACCCACCCGGCGTTTATCAAATACCGCACCGAGACGTCGATGATGCGTTACCTGCGCGCGCTGGCCGACAAGGATCTTGCGTTGGACCGCAGCATGATTCCGCTCGGCTCGTGCACGATGAAGCTCAACGCCGCGGCCGAAATGGAATCCATCACCTGGCCGGAGTTCTCGCGTCAGCACCCGTTCGCGCCGGCGGCGGACACCCAGGGTCTGCGGCGGTTGATCGCCGATCTGGAAACCTGGCTGGTGCAGATGACCGGCTACGACGCGGTGTCGTTGCAGCCCAATGCCGGGTCGCAGGGCGAGTACGCCGGCCTGCTGGCCATCCACGCCTACCACGCCAGCCGCGGCGAACCGCAGCGTGACGTGTGCCTGATCCCGTCCAGCGCGCACGGCACCAACGCCGCGTCCGCCGCGCTGGCCGGTATGCGGGTGGTTGTGGTGGCCTGCCGGTCCAACGGCGATGTCGACCTCGACGACCTGCGCGCCAAGGTCAGCGAGCACGCCGACCGGCTGTCGACGCTGATGATCACGTATCCGTCGACGCACGGTGTGTTCGAGCAGGACATCGCCGACATCTGCGCGGCCGTCCACGACGCCGGTGGCCAGGTCTACATCGACGGTGCCAACCTGAACGCTCTGGTCGGACTGGCAAGGCCGGGGAAGTTCGGCGGCGACGTCAGTCACCTGAATCTGCACAAGACGTTCTGCATTCCGCACGGCGGCGGCGGTCCGGGTGTCGGGCCGGTGGCGGTGCGCTCGCATCTGGCCCAGTTCCTGCCCGGCCATCCACTGGCGCCCGAACTGCCTGCTGGTCCGCCGGTGTCGTCGGCGCCCTACGGGTCGGCATCCATTCTCCCGATCAGCTGGGCGTACATCCGGATGATGGGCGCGCCCGGTCTGCGGGCCGCGTCGTTGACGGCGATCGCCTCGGCCAACTACATCGCCCGCCGGCTCGACGAGTACTACCCGGTGCTGTACACGGGCGAGAACGGCATGGTCGCCCACGAGTGCATCCTCGACCTGCGGCCGATCACAAAGTCGACCGGCGTGACCGTCGACGATGTTGCAAAACGCTTGGCGGACTATGGCTTCCACGCACCGACCATGAGTTTCCCGGTCGCGGGCACGCTGATGGTCGAGCCCACCGAGAGCGAGAGCCTGGCCGAGATCGACGCGTTCTGCGACGCCATGATCGCTATTCGCGGCGAGATCGACAAGGTGGGCGCCGGCGAGTGGCCGGTGGAGGACAATCCGCTTCGGGGCGCGCCGCATACCGCCGAATGCCTGCTCGTCGACAAGTGGGAACACCCGTACACCCGCGAAGTGGCCGCCTACCCGCTCGGAAAGGGCTTCCGGCCCAAGGTGTGGCCGCCGGTGCGCCGCATCGACGGCACCTACGGCGACCGCAACCTGGTTTGCTCGTGCCCGCCGGTGGAGTCCTACGCGTAAGCCCTGCCTGAAACGCAGCGCCGACGCTGGGGCCAAGCGGCCCCGGCAGTCGGACCGCGGCCTTAGATGCCGAAGTGGGTAAGGAGGCCAGTTAGGTCGCCCGTAATAGTCGTGAGCTCGCCCGAAATAGTCGTGAGATCGCCCGTGATGGTGGTATCGGTCGTTAGCAGGCTGCTCAGGTCGGTCTCAATAACGGCAAGCGGATCACCCGAGCCGGTGAGGTCGCCGAGCAGTAATGAGGGCAGGTTGGTTATGTCGGTCTCAATAGTGGTCAGCGCACCATTCGTGCCGGTCAGAGCACTGATCACGTCATCCGCGATATCAGTGGCTGTAGGAAGGCTACCCAGTTCGGTCAGCACGCTGCTCAGGTCGCTCAGCACGGTGGTCAGGTCGGGCAAGCTGGCCAGGTCGCTCAAAAGGCCGTCGAGCGAAGTGGTTACGCCGCTGAACAGGCTGGTTATGTCCAGCAACGGAAGAATGTCGGTAGCGAGGGTGTCGGCCGTGGTGATATAGGGCGCCCCGCCTAGATCAATGACATTGTCCAGAGATACGGCAAGGTCACCAATGGTGTCGGTGGGCGTTGCGGAGATGCCGTCGGTAAACGCGCCAGGGTCCAGAACATTGAACAGAACCGCGAAGGCGTCGGCCTCGGTATCGACGAGTTTGACCGCGGACGTCTGGATGTCGGGTAACGCCGGCGATGTCACCACCTGAGTGATAGCAATCATGCTGGCGCCTAGCAAGGCGACACCAGCGGCGGCATAGGGGCGTAACGCTTGTTCCATGACCATCTCCTTTAGATGTTCACCAGCTGTGATGCGCGTCATATCACGAGCGCGACTGTATCAGACCTAGCTCAAATTCCTCAGCAAAAATTCAGTGTTTTTTAAGTCGGGAACAGGTGCACGCCAGCGCGCCGAGGCCTTTGCCGTAGCAAGCTGCGTCACTGGTGAGATGCGTGATTTGTGTGGTATCTGGTTGCTACTGCTGCCAACGGCGAGTGCCCAGCGCGACTGCTCGCAGTGGCGGGCCAGTTAGCTCAGGAAGTTGGTCACGGCGGTGGACAATTCGGGCGACGCCGACGTGGCGAGATTCTGATAGCTACCACCGGAGAGCTTCGCGACAGCCTCCCAGGTCGCCCGGTCGGAATCGGACCCGAAATCGATGACATTGACCGCTACTGGCTTTGCCGGGTCGGCGCTGCGCTTGATGAAATCCTGCAGGCCCTCGCCGCCGAGGCTCTGATCGGTGTGCGGCCCGGCGGTGATCACCAAGACTGAATTCGTCTGTCCGGCATGGAAGTTGGCTTGTGCGCCCTGGTAGATCAGCCGCAGCGTGGTAAATGACACCGCACCACCTGACGAGGCATGCTGGCGATCCAGTGCCGCCGTCAGCGCGTCGGACCGCGGCCGACCGTCGACGGGGTCGCCGAGCGGTCCGGCCGACACCTCAGTTCGGCCCTCCTTGCCGTCGAACGTCCAGAGCCCGATCACGGCGTTGGGCGGCAACGCTTTGATCCGGCTGTCGAGCGCACCGACCACATTGCCCAACCGGGTCTTGCCGCCTTCGTCGGTGACCATCGACTGCTCGAGCATGATGATCGCCGCGGGCGCGCTGGACGGAGCCGCCACGGTATTCGCCAACGTGGCACGCACCGCGTCGTCACCCACCGACAGCGTCGACGTGAGCGCCGGGAATCCTGTGACATCGCTGCTGGGCGGCTTGACTCCCTCAACGCGGAAGCCCGCCTTGGCCAGCTCGGCCAGCTGATCGGATTTGTGCATGAACCGGGCGAACTCGCTGCCCGCCGTCACCTGCTCCTGCGACAGCCAGGATCCGCTGAGCAGCACGGTGGGATAGTCGGCGACCGCGGCCGGCCCCGGCGGCAGCCAGGAGCTCAGCGCACTGCCGGCATCCGGCAAGGATGCGCCCCGCGCGAACAACTGCTGTTCGGTCGTGACCACCGCATGCACTTCAGCCGTCGCTTGATCTCCGGGCCGCAGCAGCGCGTTCATCGCTTCACCCAGCGAATTGTCGGCGAGCTTGGGCTGACCGCCGATCAGCGTGCGTACCGCGCCGCTGCCGTCAGTCGGCGGCGCACCGGGTGGCGCGGATCCCGCTGCCACCGCCTCGCCGGCCAGAAATGCCGCGTCGCTGTTGCCACCCAACGGCAGCGCCAGACGCAGCGATCCCCACGTCGGCAGTTTCACTTCGGCCAACCCGTCGGTTTTGGTCTGCAGCCCGGGCAGTGACGCCCACTTCTGGTCGCCGAGCGCCCGCTGAAGTTCAGGCCGTAACGCCAGCACCACCGGCGAGGTCACCAGCGACCGGCTGTCGGTGATGGTTTCCTTGCCCGCCGCGGCGGTGAGCCGCGCAGCCGACACCGAGCTACCCGGGATCCACAACGCGGGTCGCTGGCCGAGTTCGGTGGGCCATTTCCCGATGAAGCCGTCGACGACGGCATCCGAACCCGCGGATTTGACGCCGACGGCAACGCAGTGGTCACCGACCGGCGCGGCGATGGCGTTGAAGCGGTCCGCGAAATGCTGCACGTGTTCAGCGATCGACGGGTCGGCGATGACGGCGACCGGCTGCTTCTCGCCGACGCAGCGGGCGCTGTTCGAGCGGTTCGACAGCGCATCGCCGAAGAAACGCCAGAGGATGACCACGCCTACCACCACGACGACCGCGACCAGCGCCGCGATCACTCCGATGCTGACACCGCGCCGGCCACCGTCGTTGCGGTGACCGCCACTCCACTCGTCGCCGGTCCGATGACCGCCGGAAAGCGGCGGCGGTGGCGGAGCCGGTGGCCCAGGGGCGCGTCGCGAGAAGTCGGGAAAGTCATCCGGCGTGTCGACGTCGGCGGGGGGCAGATCCTGCTCGGGCTGCTCCGGGTAGGAGAAATCGCCCAGGTGGTCACGGGGCTCGCGGCCCTCGTCAGCGGGCTCGTCGAAGTCGAAAAAACCTGGAGTTTCCGGAGAGTCGTCAGGGAAGTCGGACGGACGGTCCGGATATCGCGGCTCGGGGAAGGAACCGGTGTATTGGGGTGGGCCGGCCGGGAAATCCTCGGGCTCCCGCAAGTCCTCGGCATCACCGATGTCCTCGGGTGGGGGAAAGTCGTCCGACGGTTCGTCGGTCGGCTCGTCCGAATCGGGAGCTCTGTGCTTACCCATGCCGGTCCTCTCCCGCACGCCGGAGGTGACTGCACCCTCTAATCATTGGGACGGTCGATATTCCCCGAACTGACATCACTCATGAGCGCGAGCTTTGAACTCGCGCCGACGCCGATGAAGAATCGGCTCGGTATAGCCGCTGGGCTGTTGAGTACCGGTCAGAATCAGCTCCTGGGCGGCGAGAAACGCGATGCTGTCGTCGAAGTCGGGTGCCAACGGCAGATACGAGGAGTCCCCGGCATTCTGTTCGTCCACCAGCGGAGCCATCCGCTCCAGGCTAGCGCGCACATCCTCTTCGGTGATGACGCCATGCCGTAGCCAGTTAGCTAGCAACTGGCTGGAAATCCGCAGCGTGGCACGGTCTTCCATCAGCGCGACGTTGTGAATGTCGGGAACCTTTGAACAGCCGACACCGTGGTCGATCCAGCGCACCACGTAGCCCAGGATGGACTGGCAGTTGTTGTCGACCTCCTCGCGGATCTCCTCCGGGGCCCAGGCCAATTCCTTGGCCAGCGGGACGGTCAGCAGCTCGTCGATGGTGGCGCGTTTCTTTCCCTCGAGTTCCTGCTGCACGGCGCCCACATCCACGTAGTGGTAATGCATCGCGTGCAGCGTGGCCGCCGTCGGCGAGGGCACCCATGCGGTGGTCGCACCGGCCTCGGGCTGGCCGATCTTCTGCTCGACCATGTCGGCCATCAGCTCGGTCATGGCCCACATGCCCTTGCCGATCTGCGCCTTGTCCTTGAAGCCGGCGGCCAGGCCCGTGTCGACGTTGTTGTCCTCGTAGGCCTTGATCCAGGTGGTGCTCTTCATGGCACCCTTGCGGATCATCGGGCCGGCTTCCATCGAGGTGTGGATCTCGTCGCCGGTGCGATCCAGGAAGCCGGTGTTGATGAAGACGACCCGGTCGGCAGCGGCTTTGATACACGCCTTGAGGTTGAGGGTGGTGCGGCGTTCCTCGTCCATGATGCCGACCTTCAGCGTGGCCTGCGGCAGACCGAGCACGTCCTCGACGCGGCTGAACAACTCGCAGGTGAACGCGACCTCGTCCGGCCCGTGCATCTTGGGCTTGACGATGTAGATGGAGCCGGTGCGACTGTTCGTCAGCGGGCCGTTGGCCCCTTCGTTGTCCGAGCCGGACCTCAATCCGTGGATCGCGGTCAGGCCGGTGATCAGGGCGTCCAAGATGCCCTCGAAGACCTCTTTTTCTTCGCCGTTGCCGTCGCTCCAGACGATCGCGTCGTTGGTCATCAGATGACCGACGTTGCGGACGAACAACAAGCTGCGGCCGGGCAGGGTCAGCTCGGCGCCGTCGGGCGTCTTGTATGTGCGGTCTTGGTTGAGCACGCGGGTAAAGGTCTTGCCGTCCTTCTTGACGTCCTCGGCCAGATCACCCCTGTTCAACCCGAGCCAGTTTCGATAGCCCAGCACCTTGTCGTCGGCGTCGACGGCGGAAACGGAGTCCTCGAAGTCCATGATCGTGGTGATCGCCGATTCCAGGATCACGTCCTTGATCCCGGCGGCGTCGGTCTTACCGATCGGCGATTCCGGGTCGATCAGGATCTCGATATGCAGTCCGTGGTTAACCAGCAACACCGACCAGTGCGGGGAGCCGAGCTCCCCGGTGTAGCCGACGAACTTCTCCGGGCTGGCCAGGCCGACGGATCCGTCGGCGGTCGCGACATCGAGTTGACCGTCCTCGAGGCTGAGGCCCGTCATATCTGCCCACGATCCGGACGACAGCGGAACCGCCTCGTCCAGGAACCTGCGGGCATAGGCGATGACCTTGTCGCCGCGAACTGGGTTATAGCCGGCGGTGTCGCCGGCTGGCACCTTGTCGGCACCGTCGCTTTCCGGGATCACATCGGTGCCGTACAGCGCGTCATACAGGGAGCCCCAGCGGGCGTTGGAGGCGTTCAGTGCGAACCTGGCGTTGAGGATCGGCACCACCAGCTGCGGGCCGGCCGTCGTGGTGATCTCGTCGTCGACACCCGCGGTGGTGATGGTGAAATCGGCGGGTTCGGGCAGCAGGTAACCGATTTCGGTGAGGAACTGGCGGTACGCCTCGGGGTCGATCGGCTCGATGACGTGATGCCGGTGCCACTTGTCGATCTGTGCCTGCAACTGATCGCGGCGTTCCAGCAGCTCCTGGTTCTGCGGGTGCAGGTCGGTGACGACCTTGTCCACGCCCGCCCAGAAGCTGTCGGGGTCTATATCGGTGCCGGGCAAAGCCTCGCTGTTGATGAAGTCGTGCAGCACATTGGCGACGCGCAGGTTGCCCACCGACACGCGATCTGTCATCGTTCCTCCCTCACTGGCAATCCCCCCAGCCTACCGGCCAACAGCCCGACTACCCGTAACCGGCGGCCTGCAGCAGCAGGTCACACCGGCCCAGCAACGCTGCCCGCAACGGCGCAGCGCGCGACGCGATGGCCTTCTGGCAACGCACGTACTCGGCGCGGCCTGCAGCGTCCTCGACGGCGATCGGTGTGTACCCGTAGTCGCTCAGGTCATACGGGCTGGCTCGCATGTCGATTTCACGCGCGGCCGCGGCCAGCTCCAGGCAGTCCAGCAGCAACTCGGAGTCGATCAGCGGGCTCAACTTGTAGGACCATTTGTACAGGTCCATATTCGCGTGCAAGCAGCCGGGCTGCTCCCAATCCGGTTGGGTCGCGCGGCTGGGCGAGCCCGCGTTTCGGGGCACTGCTTCGGCGCTGAAGAAGCGGAACGCGTCGAAATGGCTGCACCTCAGCGGCCCGGCGATCTCAGCCTCGACCATGGTGTCGGTGCCCGCGGCGCCCAGCCGCAGCGGGACACCGTCGTGACGCACAGCGCCGCTGCGGTAGACCATCGCCCACTCGTGCAGTCCGAAACAGTTCAGCTGGGCCGGCCGTTGCGCGGTAGCGCGAAGCAGGCGCGCCACGTATGAGATGGTGTCCAATCGGCTGCGCAGGTATGCATCGCTGAGCGTGACTCCGGGCGCCTCGACGGTGTAGCCGCGGCGGTCGCGGTATCGACGGATCGCTTCACCGCCAGCGAGCAGCACCCCGTAACCCGGGTGCCAGCAACGCAGTTGCCCGGGACGCAGACTGTAATAGCTGAACAGGAAGTCCCACACCGGATGTGGCTCACCGGCCGGTGTCCGCTTGAGGTGGGGAGCCACGAATGCCTCGACGCGCGCGGCGTAATCGTCTGCACGGGCCGTCCACTGCTCAGCATCCAGCCGGACGCTCGTTTCAAGCACGCTGTGTCCCGTCCCGCACCGCACCGACCAGATCCCTCACCAGGTCCTCCAGCGCCACCATCGCCACCACGGCTCCGTCGTGGCCGGTGACCAGCGCGAGGTGACTGTTGCTGCGCCGCATCCGCGACAGCGCCTCGGGAACCGACAGCGATTCGGGAACTTGCGGCAGCAGCCGAACTCTGGCCAGGTCGACCACGGCACGCGGGTCGTCGGCCAGTGACAGTACATCCTTGATGTGCAGATATCCGATGAATCTGTGGTCGACGTCCACCACCGGGAACCGGGAGTAGCCGGTTGCGGCCAACGCCTTCTCTATCACCTCGACCGTCGGCCCGGACCCGGCTGCGGCCATCGGCACCGCACGGATCTCGGCGACCGGCACCGCCACATCGCCGACCGTCCGGTTGCGGATTTGCAGCGCCCGGGTGAGCCTGGTGTGCTCCTCGGGATCCAGCAGACCCTTCGAGACCGACTCGGCGATCATCTCGCTGAGCTCGACGGTGGAGACCGTGACGTCGAGCTCGTCGCGGGGGCGCACCTTCAGCGCCCTCAGGATGGCGCTGCTGCAGCGGTTGTAGAACGTGATGACCGGCCGGACCGCGCGGACGTAGACCAGGTAGGCCGGGATCAGCAGCATCGCCGCCTTCTCCGGGCCGGCCATCGCGATGTTCTTCGGGACTATTTCGCCGAGCAGCAAGTGCAGCGTCACCACGATCGCCAGCGCAACGACGAACGAGGCGGTGTGCAGTAGCGCCGGGGACACGCCGAGCAGATCGAACGGGCGCCGCAGCAGGTCGGCGACGGCGGGCTCGCCAATCCGGCCGAGTGAGATCGAGGACACCGTGACGCCCAGCTGAGCTCCCGCGAACATCAGCGGCAGCTGCTCGCCGGCCCTGATCACGGTAACCGCGCCGGACCTGCCCTGTTCGGCCAGCGCTTCGAGGCGGTCTCGTCGCGCGGAGATCAGCGAGAACTCCGCGGCCACGAATAAGGCGTTGGCGCCCACCAAAAGGATGGTCGCCAGCAGCCCGAGCAGGTCACCCATCAGCGACCCCGCAACGCGCCGGAGTCGGCGCGATCGGGTAATTGGGTCAACTCGAGCAGGTCGATGCGACGGCCGTCCATCCGGAGCACTCTGGCCTGCCAGGCCGAGGTGTGCGGTATGCCGTCGGGTGTGTAGCCGCTCAGCTGCACCTCGTCGCCGCTGACCGGAATCCGGCCGAGCTGTTCGAGGACCAGCCCGCCGATGGTCTCGTATTCACCCTCTGGAGCGTGGTATCCGGTCGCTGCGGCCACCTCGTCGATGCGCAGCAGCCCGGATACCTGCCAGCTGCTGCCGGCCGCCACCACATCCGGGGTGGCGTCATCGTGTTCGTCGCGGACATCGCCGACGATCTCCTCGATCAGGTCCTCCACGGTCACCATGCCCGCGGTGCCGCCGTATTCGTCGACGACCATGGCCGTCTGCAAGTCGTGGGTGCGGATCTGTCCCATCAGCGCGTCGCCGTCGAGCGTGGAGGGCACCATCGCCACCGGCTGCGCGACGGCGGTCACCAGGGTGAACTCGCGCTCGCCGGGCGCAACTTCGAAGACCTGTTTGACGTGCACGATGCCGACCGTCTCGTCGAGGTCGCCGTCAACGATCGGAAACCGCGAGAAGCCGCTTTCGGTGGCCGCTGCGACCAGATCCGCAACGGTGTTGTCAACTTGCAGCGCAACGATTTTCGACCGCGGGGTCATCAGCTCCTCGGCGGTCAGGTCGCCGAACTGCAGCGACCGGTCCAGCAGCGCCGCGGTGGTGGCGTCCAACGAGCCGCTGCGGGCAGCGCTACGGACCAGCGACACCAGTTCCTGAGACGAGCGGGCCGACCGCAGTTCTTGAGCGGGTTCGATGCCCAGCTTGCGCAGGATCCAGTTGGCCACGCCGTTCGTCACCCGGATCGGATATGTCATCAGCCAGGAAAACAGCAGCTGCATCCCGGCGACGCCGCGTGCCGTGCGCAGTGGCCGGGCCACGGCGAGGTTTTTCGGGACCAGCTCACCGAAGATCATCGACAGCGACGTGACGACCAGCAGGATCACGAAGGCGACGACGGCGTCGGCGACCCGGTCGGGTATCCCGAGCGCATCCATCGCCGGGTGCGGCAGCCTCGCGACCAGCGGTTCGGTGAGATATCCCGTGACCAGCGTGGTGATCGAGATGCCCAGCTGCGCCCCGGACAGCTGAAAAGACAGGGTGTGGTGAGCGCGGCGCACCAGGCGGTCGCGACGGCCGCCGTTGCGGGCGTTGGCCTCGACGGTGCTGCGCTCGAGTGTGGTCAACGAAAATTCAGCCGCGACGAACAGCGCGGTGCCCGCGGTGAGCATCCCGATGGCCAGCAGGCTGAGCAGCGTGACAACGAGGTTCATCGACGGCACTCTCGAGAAGGAGGCTCCTCGGGGTCGGCGTCACACACGCCGGACGGCGCGGGTGCCTGCGGCACGGGAACCCTTTCCTTCGACTTATCTATCGTTTACGTGAAACTTTTATGGTAGCGAAAGCGCGATGCGCTGGGCCTTCGTTGCCGTGCCGACACGCCATCGACCGGTTGGACTACCAACCGAACGGCAGCGGATGGCCTTCGGCAAAGCCGGCTGCGGACTGGACGCCGACCACCACCCG
>Ga0302326_10009091_pt1 | contig 21800 bp, 8 predicted proteins | sample Palsa_T0_3_FD_202264 | JGI IMG/M metagenome (GOLD analysis project Ga0302326, IMG submission 202264) | Peat permafrost microbial communities from Stordalen Mire near Abisko, Sweden - Palsa_T0_3 | ecosystem: Environmental > Terrestrial > Soil > Palsa > Peat permafrost | place: Sweden: Abisko... | reverse complement strand
GCTGGCAGCTCCGACTACGTACGCATTGCCAGAACCATCCACTGCTACTGAAACCGCGCTGTCGCCACTGAAACCGTTTGTTCCGCCCAAATAGGTGGAGTAGACCAGACCATCGCCGGAGGGGTTAAGCTTGGTTACGAAGCCCGTTTGATATGACGGTCTAGTCGTAAGTAACGCCCCTTGGGTCACTGGAAAATCAGTGGAGTGAGCTTGGCCGACGACGTATGCATTACCCGAGCTGTCGACGGCCAAACCCGAAGCATAATCGCCGCATCCACTACCCCCCAGGTAGGTAGAGTAGATCAATGCATTACCGCCAGGATTCAGCTTGGTGACGAATGCATTGGCGCATCCACCCGATGAATGATTCGTGGTTTCGAGCGCTCCAGTGGTCACAGGGAAATTAGTGGAGCTTGCGGAGCCAGTTAAATATGCGTCGCCAGCGCCATCAACCACGATGGCATCAGCTCCATCTAGTACGGCTCCGGTCCCACCAAGAAACGTCGAGTAAACGAGTACCGGATCGATGACCAATGGCTTCATGTGATCATAGTTCCCCAGCTGGAACCCCACACGATGTCTTGCGAGAACAGCAAAGCTACCTTGGACTGCTCTTCGCTGTCCATTTACAAACTGGTAGACATCCGGCTTGCGGAAGGTCAGAGTTCCACCTGTGGCATCCACCAGCAAATCCCCACCCGCGTCCATGCGCAGTTTCTTGGTGCCTGCAAATTGGAGACGAAGAAGATTTGTATCTGCGCCAGGTGCGACGACAAAGTCGTACTCGAGCTGCCGATGGTTGCCGTAATAGAGCAAGTCAACACCCGGATAGACGCCGTTGTAGCGCACCTTGGGATAGGTGGGCACGCTTGTGTGCCACTTTGCCGGATCATTGCCAATGAAGTAGTTGGCTGTCCCAGGCAACCGCTCCTCGCCCACTGGAGATCCCGCGCCTCTGCTGGCCCCAACGAGGTGCATCCGCACCACCTCCGTCTCCAGTTTGCAAGGTGCTTCGCCTTTTCGAACAGCACGCTGCCGGGAGGAAAGAGCCATCCGCGCGATATCCTGCGTCGGCGGCCCCGCACACCCGCCCTTGTGCAGAGCGAGTACTGCCTCTTCACCCGTCAGGTACAGCCCAAAGCCGCTGCCCCGCGAGAGGAACTTCACCTTCTTGTCAGCCTGCCCGGTGTTGACCTCAAAGCTCAATGGAAGCCTCCCGTAGTTTTCGACAAGCTGCGCCTTTTGTGCGATTGAGGTCTTTGGAGCCTGGGGTGCTTGCTGTCCCGACGTTTCAGTAAACGACACTGTCACTATTAGTCCAGTCAAGGACAGGACCCGAAGATGCGAAACTACTCCGCCTGTGAACATAGCTTTCACCCCTTAGGCAACGCACCCAGCTGAAAAAGCGTCGTTGCGAGTCTCTAGTTGCGGCCAACATCGCGCAGTCGAGCTACTTTTCAATCAAGGTCAGGACAGCTTTGGCGATCAGCCAAATCTCCCTTGAGCGCTGAACTGTCAAACCGCAATGCTTCAATGAAATTGATTGCTTACTGCAGGTGTCGATGAATCCGGCACCGCGGTAATGCGGTCTCGCTCCGTCTCCAGCTTTGATCCGCGCAAATACTCTTGCTAGGCGACACCTTCAACCACCTGACCGCCAGGAGTAATGTGAACCCTCGCGCCGCTAAACCGCTTAAATGTGAATCCCTTGAAGTCTTCGCTAAAGGTCAGCGCCAAATCCTGGAGGATTGAAATGCCCACGTTCTCTCCAAGATTCAGCCCCGCAATGTTATCCGACCGGTAATGAATGCCTGCCCAATCTCGTCCCATCGCCACGTTGAATGCAAGCTTATCGACCTCGTCGCCCACTGTCGGAGAGTAATCGTGGCAGGGTTCAAGGTGCAGACCATCCGCACTTGGCTCAACACATCCGGGCAGAAGCATCGTTCCGTCGAAGCACGCCTTGAGTATGACTGAACACGCCCCGGCTATCGTGGCGTGACCCGATGGGTAGGACGGATGGAGCGGGCATCCTTCTGGATATGTTTGAGGCAACAAGTAGCTTCCAGTACGTCTAAAGACGGCTTTCACTGCGTCGTTTTCGAGAACGGATTTGTGCACGGGATATCTGCGAGTTCCTGTCAATGTCTGGTGAATCAGGCCGCCTAGCGCTTCCGGGCGCACTCGGCGATGTGTCATCCATTTTTGGCAGTAGGCCGCCTTGAGAGCGGCTGTAGTTACGCGCCCCAGCCAATCGGCTGCTTCAGGTGGCCCAAATGTGGTGAAGCCCTCCTCAATCGTGGAGGACCGGTACGGATTGTTGCTACTCTTAAATTGATTGCAATTGAGAATCGACTTTGCATTGGCATTTACCAGAATCAATGCGGCTCCGAGATACGCCTGATAGGCAAAGTCGTAATGCACATATTCTGCAAGGTCGCGCCCGTTGATTATGTACCTGGGAGCCGCTTGATAAGTAGCGGCAAGCCAGGGCGAGATACCCGTCTGTATCTGGGTCCACTCCCCGAATGAAGTCATGAAATCACTGCCGGCAATAGGCACGCTGTACCGTTGCTCAATGCGCCCGGCTCCATATGGTATTGGCTTGAGCAGGAACTGCGAGACGTAGGGACCCGCCGCATCTCCACTGGTTGGCCCGCGAAAGACACTCTGCGTGGATACACCAAGGTCCTTTGCCGCTTGCTCGATCAGCGGAGATTTTCCGTATTCGGAGAATGGGATGTCTCGGCAGATTGCCTGCCAGTAAAGCTCGGCGGCGTCAAATCGAATTTCTTCTGAAGCGATCGAAGGGGCAGGCGGAATATCGAATGTGTGCGGATCTCCACCCTCCAGGTGGAAGGCATACGCCGATTGGGGATTGCTTAATCTGCGCCCGCCGCCTCTTGGGAGCCGTTCAAAATCGCTGAATTTGCCGGATCGGATTGCGGCCAGAAGAGCGTTGTAAGCTTTGGGCTCGACTTCGCCGAATGGATCGTGCGGCAGGCCTTTCGAATAGCACGCGATTCGGTTGGGAAATGAATCTTCGTCACCGTTTGACTTCATGCTGGCAAGCGGGCGAGAGCTCTGTTGAAGCGCGGCCTGCGTTCGCACCTTGAGCGCTGCCCGTATCCGTTTTGGCTTCGGTTTCTCAGAAATCGACGCGCTCTCCGATGGAGATGCGCGCAGAAACTTGGGCCAGGAAAGCGCCGCAAGCATTCCGCCGAAGAACCGTCTTCTACTCAACGGGGAAAGCATTAACTTTCACCTCCTCAATAGCTGCGTCATGAGTGAATCGAATCAATTGCTCGTCGTCCAGGTTGCCTTCACATAGTTCAGCGCATACCCGCTTGGGAAAGTAACGGTTGCTGTCGCTTGCGCCTGTCCGGTAGTCCCCGTGGCAACTAGCGGCGTCGTCTTGACGGATTGCTGTGTATTGTTGTCGGAGAAAACGCTAAGCGTGAGGATCGTCCCTACAGGAATGTTTGTTGTTTGCACCGTGATCGTGACCGCGGAAGATGTTTGGATCTGGGCGTCAGGTGCCGTTAAGCTGCCGGTAGGAACGGAAGGGAGCGTGCTCGTCCCGACGCTTACTACGGAAATCGAAGGCGGAGAAGAACTGGGCACGAATGTGCCGTAGGGAGAGCCCGGTGATTCTGTGCCAGTGACTGTACCGGAAAAGCTCTCGGTAAATGCCTCAAGTCGAACTACGCCATTTCCTCCTGAATTTGGATTGCAAAACCCACCACAGGATGTCGAGGAGGCCCCGCCTGCGGCGGTCAAAGTTCCCGAACCAGCGATGGAATTTGCGGCTAGACGAATCCCTCCCCCAGAACCACCTCCTCCATAGCCCCATGCTTGATAATTACAGTCACTGGGGTTCTCAGCTCCACCGCTCTTCCCGCCGGCCCCACCGTTGGCGTTGATCGTTCCGTTGACGTTAATGGTTGTTGAGCTCGCGATCAGGAGGGCCCCTCCGCCAGCCCCTCCGCCAGCTCCAAATGGCACGGATCCGAGGTTTCCTGGGAACAGCCCACCTCCCCCGCCAGAGCCCCCTATCAGCGGCACGAGAAATACACTGCCACTGTATGAGCCCCCCAAGCCAGGCTCTGCGCCAAGGGGCATAAAGTTGCAATTCAACTCAGGCTTCCCCGCAGCGCCTCCACCTGGGCCGTCGCCCGGCAAGGCGAGCGGTTCATTTGCATTAGTTGCGGATCCGTCGAACTCTCCACCGACGCCGCCATCGTAGCCCCCAGCGCCTGCTACGGAACGCCTCCTTCCATCCAAATTCGGGCTTATCGGAACCCCGGGCTGCCCTGAGAGGTCAACCGTTGCTCCCGACTCGACATTTACCTCGCCGCTTGCCAGCCAAATCACAGGCCCGTTGATGTTTGCGCTGGAAAGCTTCACCGTAACGCCCGCTGGAATGTCAATTGTTGTGAAGTTGAAGATATTCAGGCTGTGCTGGTCGCCGGGAAAACTGGCCGGATTGAAGATCACAGTTGCTGGGGTGGTGGTCACCCCCAGCGAGGCTGCATCAAGCGGTCCATCGCTTCCATCTGAGCCGCTGCTGAAGCTTTGGGCCCCGGCCGTCAGAGCGAAGCCAAAAGCCATCAACAGGGTGAGAACCGCTATCCTCACGCCTGGAACCATTGGATTCGAGTTGGATTTCAGTGTCATATCATCCTCCAGGGAGTGTGTTGCAATTCAGAATCATCTCGACGCCATGCCGGCGCCGTTTCTTACATTCAAGTCAGAAATGGCCCGGTGAAGGTGTAGCTTCTCCGCAGCCGGCTGATGTGGGATTCGAACTGGTGTTCAAAGTTGAATGCGTCCGTGTTGCCGGTCGCCCAATCGCTGCCTGCGTCCCGAACGCCGTTCCCGGTTTGTGTTGTGAGTGCCGACGGAACAAGCGGTCCAATACAATGGAGAACGCAGACGGTCGGAATGCTGGCGGTTGTGAGACCGGTTCGGTTCTTTGCACGACTGGAATCGGGCTCTGAACACCCTCATCAACTTTCCCCGGAGCCATTGGCAGCGATTCTCCAGAGCGACGTGCATTGATCATTGAGTCCTGCCCCAACTTCGGCAAAGTCGTCCCCGAGGAATTCGCCGCAGGATCTCTTCCACTTCTAATCGCAGCGGGACTTGGGGCGGTGTTCTGCACCGAGAAAGTCAGGCTGTCCGCCTCGTAGACAGTTGCCCCTTGGGCGGGAGGCTCGCCGTTCAGCAGGGAGAATGTCAGACTATCCACTTCCAGCGGACTGGTCGGAGGCAAAACCGGGCCGGAGTTGTTGAGGAGAGAGAATGTCAGGCTATCGGCCTCCATGTTGCTGGACGGCGACGCTGGTCGGACGCCATTGAGCAAAGAGAAGGTCACACTGTCGGCTTCAAGTTGAATGGGCGGCGGTGGAACCGGACTTATTGAATTCAACAGTGAAAAAGTGTTGCTGTCCGCTTCCATTACAACTGGGCCCGTGGTGAAACCGAAGCCACAATTGCCTCCGAGAGTGTTGCCAGCGATGTCTTTGATTGCTGCGCTGATGGTAACCGCGAAGAAATGCCCCATCGTAAGTGGCTGACTGGGCACAAACGAAACGATCATATCGGTAGGATCCACCTGAACGACTCCAGCAATTGATACGTTGCTTGTGGTATCAAGGATTGAGATGCTGCCCGAAGCCAGACTCGATGGGTCGATGGCGCTCACGAAAGTCACTGCAGGGTTGACTGAGGTTGGAACATTGCTGGCGCCGTTCACAGGGCTTGTCGTTGCAATCTGGAGAGCAGTCTCGAACGCGGAACCCGTGGTGAAGGAACTGCTGAAAGCCGTCGTCATCAAATTGCCGGCTGCATCGCGCACGCCTTTCACCTGGACTTTGTAAAGCGTATTCGATAGCAGCGGCTGCGATGGAGAGAATGTAGCCCACATTCCGTCGCTTGAGGGAGTCACAGTCCCAGCCACAGCTCCCGACGGCGAGGTCAAAATCACCGTGCCGGCGATCACGGAATTCCCGCAACAAGTGCGGTTCATATAGGCCTGCAGTGTCTGCCCTGCAATCACCTGGGACGTCGAGGAAACGGTTGAGTTGGAGCCAAGCGCTGCCGTGATCGCGTTCTGCGCCGCAGTCAATGACGTGCCCGTCAGAAGCGGCTCCGAGAAATGCACGACCACGCCATCGTTGACGATCACGCCCGTGGCGCCATTTTTCGGAATAACCTGGGTGACCGATGGCGGAACGAGATTCGGATTCGCCGGGCTCAAGCCCATCTGAAAGTCCTGCAGGACGGTAAGGCCGCTGGCGTCGAGATCCTTTCCGGCGACCGTTTTGTCCGACGGGTTCAGCCCATAGAACACCTGCCAGCCATCCGGCAAGCCATCCCCAGATGTATATGCGTTCAGCGGAAGTGTCCCGATCGCAACCTCGACAACGTTGGTAAGGCCATCTCCATCGGCGTCGCCATCCGGCGTCACGATCTGCAGTGTGTTGGCGGCTCCGGGAACCTGGCTGGAGGTGCTGCTCGAACTAGTTGCGACTAGCGCAAAGCTGCCCACGGTTCCCGCTGCGATCGTCAAATTCAGGGCTGCCGAAGTACCGTCTGAGCTGATGCTTGCCGGAACGATTCCAATCGGAGGCGGGTTGAAGGCGGGAATAAAGCTGAAGGTTGCGCCCGTAAGGTTTGTGCCTGTGACCTGGAAATTTGGCACGGGGATGGTGCTCGAACTGCTTATCAAAAGCTGTGGCGAGATGGAGAGGATCGCGGGGCTCGGAATAAAGGTGAAATTGCTTGTCGAGGTTGTAGTGTTCCCGGCGACGGTGACGGAGATCGGGCCCGTGGTTGCGCCGGCGGGCACGGCTGCCGTAAGCGTGTTTGCGTTGGCTGAAAGGACGGTTGCGGCAGCGCCGTTGAAGCTCACCGCGTTGGAAGCGAGAGTGGTGCTGAAGTTCTGTCCCTGGATTGTCACAACCGTGCCCACGCTGCCAGACTGCGGAGTAAAATCCAGGATCGCCAACGCGCCAGCCGCTGGCGCTGTGCCGCGAGTGACTTGAAGAATGTTGCCGACGGAATCGTAGGTGTAGTCGATTTCGTTGCCGGAAGAGTCGATGACTTTGGTGAGCTGGCCGAGGTCGTCGTAGAAGTACTGGAAACTCTTCGTGCTTTGCGCATGAACCGAGGAAACGGACGAAACCGTCAAAATCAGGGCGATTGCGAAGGCGCCAAGCCTGATTAGTGGATTCGGCAATATCCTTCGTTCATTCAAGTTTGGCACCGCGCTTTCAGAATCGGTCCGAAATAACGCATTCTTGGATCGGCTTCCACCTATCACTGGAGCGAAACACTGCTATTTGCCTTGTCAATGACGGTGTATTCCAAGTTCTTTAGATCTTGCAAAAGGAGGTAATCCCCGTAAAGGCTGCCCCCTTGAACGAGGCTTTCCCCTAAAATTTCCGCGCCCGCATTCTCAATAATTTGGCCAGTACCGCTAATTGCTCCGGATATCACGGGCCCGCCGCCCAGATCCTGAATCGTTGGGGTGCCGTCCCCGCCATTCCCGCCACTAGCCCCGTTAACAGCCCCGTTGTTACCTCCACAGAAGGGCCCAAGGCTAAATGGACCGGCAGCCGAGCAGGCGACGCCTATGGATGGGCCAAGAATTAATGGCGGATTCGACGAGCCACACATGCCTAGGGGGTCCAACCAGTTGATCGGATTATTCCGAACATACGCGTAGGAATTTACACCGCCCCTAAGGCCAATCGGATCTTCACTCAAGAATCGTCCCGTGCCAGCGTCATAGAATCGATTGCGGTAGTAGATGATGTTGCCGAGGATAGATGCACGACCGGTGTACGCAAACGGGTATGTGTCATCGCCAGTGCCGGTCGTTTGGCCGAACGGCTCATAGTCAAACTTCGCCGCGAGATTTCCGGAGCCGTCGGTCACGCCTGTGATGCTGCCTAAAGCGTCTCCTATCCCAAACGCGATATCGCCTGCAGCATCGACGGATGCAAAATGAGAATCAATGGAACGGCCCGTCAGAACGCTGACAGTCGAACCGGATGGACCGGTCAGCGAAACGACGTTCGTCAGGCTATCGACGACGAAGCTTCGCGTTGTCGTGACAGCCCCAGTTGTTTTGGTAACGCCTAACAAATTGCGGCCAAAATCGTAATGCAGCGTGGTCGTGTCGCCGCTTGCGTCCTTGATTGAAGACAAGCGGTTGCGGCCATCCCAGGTGTAGGTCAATGTGTCGGTCGCGCTGGCCTCCGTGAGGCGGTTTCCGTTAGCGTCATAGGTATAGGCAGTTCCGCCATTGGCCAGCAACTCGTTTCCATTACCCACTGTGGCAGTGGCCGACGGCGTGATCAGCGCCTGGCTGATGTCGTTGCCGACGATCGAGCGATTACCCACTGCATCGTAGATGTAACTTTGCGTGTTCAACGCATTCGATCCCATGTTGTGGACGATCGACAGCACCTGGCCAAGCGCATCGAAGTTGTAGTTGGTCACAACACCATTGGTGCGAGTAAGAGATTCCGGGAGATTGCGTGGATCGTATGCGTAAGTCACTCCAGCGGCCGATGTGGCGGCGCTCAGCATATTTCCGACCGCGTCGTAGCCATAAGTCACCGCGGCCTGTCCAGCCACCTGGCGTGTTGCCACCCGCCCCAGCGGGTCCCGCGTGTAATTCACGATTCCGGTTGGCTCGTCCTGCGTGAGCAGATGCCCATCCGCGTCATATGCGAAATCGAAGATACCGCCTAGCGAGTCGTTCACGCTGATGAGCCGGCTGTTCGCGTCATAGCTGCCTGTCACCGTAGAGTCGGTGAAGGATTCCTTTACCACACGGTTGAGAACGTCGTAAGTGAACGTGCTCGACAGTCCACGCCGGTCGGTGTACTGAACGAGGTTTGAGTCCACGTCCCATGTGTAGTACTCGGTCTTGTTGAGCGGCGAGATGCGACTCTGCAGGCGGCCCACCGAATCGTAGGTATATTGCGTGAGATTATTCTTCGCGTCCTTGAAGGAGATAAGATCGCCGATTTGATCGTAGCTAAAGCTCGTCGTGTTACCGTGAGCGTCGGTCTCGCTCATCACTCGATTCAACGCGTCATAGGATGCGGTGCTGTTTCTGCCAAGGGCATCGACGACTCGGGTCAGGCGCGAAACGGCATCGTAGATCAGGTTCGAAGTGTGACCGAGCGCGTCCGTCACCGACGAGATGTTGCCATACGAGTCATATCCAATATTGGTCTTATAGCCCTTCGGATCAGTGATTTGAATCAGCTCTCCGAACGAGTCGAAAGCGAGTTGCGTGGAGTTGCCGTTCGCGTCGGTGATGGCGATCGGGTTGCCGTTGGCGTTGTATGTGATGCTCGTCGCGTGATTGAGTGGATCTGTGATCGAGTTGACTTTGTTAAATCGCGTATCGTAGGTGAAGGTCGTCGTGTTGCCGAGCGCATCGGCACGGGTTAGCACATTGCCGAACTGGTCGAAGGTGTAGCTCACGTTGCCGGCAGCGATGTTGCCGCATACTGGACAAGTCCCCGCGCCAGTGTAGGAACTGACGAGGTTATTGTGAGCCGGATCGCGAGTAAGGGTTCTGGTTTGACCTGTCGGGTCCGTGGCGCTGATTAGGAAGCCTTGAGAGTTGAAGCGATAAAGGGTCTGATTTCCCAGCGGATCGGTGACCAAGGTTTCCAGCACTGGATCCGCGGCCATGCAACCGGCAATTTGAGGAGGTATACCATTCGCCTGCGGCAAAGCAAGGGTAATCGAACCGCAAAGTTGCGCATAGGCAAACTGATAGACTCCGCCATCCGCCGCGACCTGCTGGATGATCCGGTTGTCATAGCCTGTATTGTACGTATTCGTCTCGGTCACCTTGCCCCGCGGATCGGTGATGGTTGCTAAGTTGTTTGCCGAATCGTAGGTATAGTTCGTCATTCCGTTATTGGCATCGGTAAAAGTCTGGAGATAACCTTGCGGGTTGTAACTGTACTTGACGGTGCGCCCGATGGAGTCGGTAACCTGCGTAACACGATTGGAGCCGTCATAGGTCAACGTGAAACTTCGACCGACGGGGTCTGTAATCTTTTGGATCTGCTGGGGAGTACTAGGGTTGAGGGTCAGTGTTGTCGTGTTGCCATTCAGGTCCGTGATGGAAGTCAGGAATGCTCCTGCGAAGCCAAGGCTGGTGAAGACCGTAAATTGGTACTGGGTTCCATTGGCCCAACGAAGCGTGTATGGCCCTGAGGGACCATTTGCCGTGAGGACTGCGCCAATGAGGGACGGCACCGTCGTATTCACAAATGTGCCGTTGGGTGTCTGCGACATCAGAAATTGGTTTCCATTGGGCAACGCCAGGGTGATCGTCGACCCGCCATTGATGTATTTGTACGTGTTTAGCGAATAGTCGTAGCTGAGCGAGGTGCCTACGCCGAATGGCCCAGGATTTGTCGTTAGCGTGCGGAAATAGCGATCGATAGAGATGGAGCCGCGGCCACCGCCGATCTGAAGATCGGTGGCAGTGTATTCCACGATACCCGATGAGACATCCACTGGGCAGCCAACGGTGCAGCCAGACGGGTTCGTAGCGTTGCCACCTCCTGTGCCTGGGCCGCCGGCGCCCTCCTGACTGGGATTGATGCTTGACGGCGGTGCCGGTGCTGGTCCATGCCAGTCGAAGTGAATAAGACCATATCCATGCCCAGGATGGGCCGGGTCCGGGTCGGCGACGAATTCCGTTCCATCGCTTGAGACCATGCCCATGCCGTAGGGAACCATAGACCCGCGGGTCGGATCGAGAGTCATGAAGGTCGCGACCGTGCCGGGAAGCATATTCAATGCATTGGGGAAGTTGACAGAAACCGGTTGGTTGGCCGAAGCGTTCGCAGGCTGGAACGCAACAATAAAGGGGTTCAGCATTTCGGAGGTTGGCATCGCGTCCGGAAGCCTGTCGATGGGAATTTCAATGGCAATCAATGGAAATGGAGTGGGCGTGCTTTTGTCATCTAGAGCCAAAGTTGTGTGGGCGTAGACAGTCACCTTGAGATTTGGAATCGATTGGAAGTAGAAGACCTGATCGGTGGGCGCATTTTGCTGCACCATCACGGTCTCGGCATTGTCGATCCGTGGCAGGTGGACTAGGACCGGCGAGGCAACAGCCTGTCCCGACACTAATGTGTAATAGAGGTTGACCCCCGCATATGTGCCCACGGGCGATGTTGCGGTTAGCCCATTGTAAGAAATGAGTTGGGGACCGGTGCAGCCGGTTGGGAGGTTGGTGAACTGGAAGTTTCCTCCACCATCGGAGACGGTCTGCCCGGAACAAGAAGTTGTGTTGCCCTTATTGTCCACCCCCAGGAACTTAACAGTGACACCGGCGATCGGTTCCTGCTGCGCGTCATCAACGACCGTGCGCCCGAGGAAAGAGGTGGTTATGCCCGTCACCTGCAGCATTGCAGGCGCCGATTGCATTACGGATTGCCCTTGAATGGTCGCAGATCCAGTGATCGTAAGTGTGGACTTTGCCACGGCCTGGCTGGCCGGAGCAGCGAGTGAGAGAGTTGCGGTTTGACCGACGGCAATGGAAGTCGGTTGGAAACTCGCCGTCACTCCACTTGGCAACCCATTTACCGACAAGGCCGCGGCTCCCGTAAAGCCGTTCGAAGTCGAAATCGATACGGCCAACGCCAAGGACTGGCCTGGAATCAGGTTGACTGACGCAGGCGTTACTCCCAAAGTGAAGCCGGAAGATGTCGTGACGGTAAGGTTGCTGACGGAAGTCGCGGTGTTGGCGCCGACCATAACTTCGATCGGTCCTGTAGCTGCCCCAGCCGGGATAACGAACGACAAGCTTGCTGCGGTGAACGCAGACACCGGTGCATTTATAGAACCGCCGCCCTGCTGGGCGAGCATCACTTGGGGGGTTGCAGCGTTCAGTCCGATTAAGTTAGCGCCTGTGACCGTGATGATTGTTCCAGCGACTCCTGACGCCGGCGAGAACCCGGTAATGGCCGGTGCGGGCGGCGTTCCTGTGCCAGAGATCGAAACTAACTGCGGAGAGTTACTGGCATTCCCAGTGACCTTGACAACTGCCGTCAGGTCGCCGGAAACCGCTGGCGTGAAATGCCCGTGGATCAAGCAGCTTGCACCTGCAGCAAGGCTCGATCCGCAGCTATTCGCGAATACGAAGGACGAAGCACCCGCGCCGGTCAAGGCTATGCTCGAAATGGCGAATGGCGATCCACCGGTATTGGTTAAAGTGACTTGCTGCGATGCGCTCGTCACCCCGACCGTCTCGTTGCCGAACGATAAGCTTGTGGCCGACAAGGATATTGTCGTCGGGAGGTAACCTGTTCCGGTCAGCGAAACGGATTGCGGTGATCCACTTGTGCTGTCGGTGATGGTTACGGCTGCGGTCAGCAAGCCCGCACTCGTAGGCGTGAAGTGCCCATGGATAGTGCAGCTTGCTCCCGCTACTAGTCCAGATCCGCAGTCGCTGGCAAAGACAAACGACGAAGAATCTGCTCCAGTCACGTTGACGCTCGTGATGGCGAGCGCCACACTCCCATTGTTGGTGAACATCACGGACTGCGATGCGCTCGTCGTCCCGACTTCCAGATCTCCGAATGACAGACTAGTTGCAGACAGCGTCCCAGGCGGATTTACTCCCGATCCGCTAAGTGAAATCGATTTTGGGGAACCGGTGGCGCTATCAGCGATGACAACCGCTGCCGTCAGTGCTCCACCTGCCGCCGGCGTGAAGTGTCCGTGGATGGTGCAGCTTGCTCCCCCGGTTAGGCTTGTTCCGCAGTTGTTTGCAAACACGAACGAGGAAGCGTCCGGACCCGTTACATCAATACTCGTGAAGTACAGCGTCGCGTTTCCGGTGTTTGTGAGGGCCACCTCCCGCGATGTGCTCGTCGCCCCGACCGTCTCGTTGCCAAACGATAAGCTTGTGGCCGACAATGACGCGGTCGTCGGTCCGTAACCTGTGCCAGTCACCGCGATAGATTGCGGAGACCCGTTGCCCGTGTCGCCAATGCTAACGACCGCTGTCAATTGCCCGGTTGTGGCCGGGGCGAAATGTCCATGAATTGTGCAGCTTGCACCAGGGGCCAGACTTGTTCCGCAAGTATTTGCAAAGTCGAACGACGACGCGTTGGGCCCTGTCAAACTGATGCTCGCGATAGAAAGAGTCTCGGCGCCGGTGTTGGTCAAGGTGACAGACTGCGATGAACTCGAAGTCTCGACCTCTTGAAACCCATATAAGAGGCTGGTAGCCGAGAGCGATACCGTCGTGTTATACCCTAGCCCGGTCAGCGCAATCGTTTGCGGGGAGCCGCCTGCGTTGTCGCTGATTGTAATGGCCGCATCCAGTGGTCCCGCAACCATCGGCGTGAAGTGCCCGTGGATGGTGCAGCTTGCGCCCGCAGCGAGGCTAATTCCACAATCGTTCGCGAAAACGAATGAGGACGTATCTGGGCCAGTCAAACCGATGTTTGCGATGGAAAGAGTGGCGTCGCCCGTATTGGTAAGAGTCACAAGCTGCGATGTGCTTGTTGTTCCAATAAGCAAGCCTCCGAACGATAGGCTGCTTGCTGAAAACGACGTGACTGGCGCAACCCCGGTTCCACCCAACGTGATGCTTTGCGGGGACCCAGCGGCATTGTCGGTAATCGAAATGGCCGCCGAAAGCGAACCCAATGCCGCAGGTGCGAATTGTGCCTGAATTTTGCAAGAGGCGCCAGCAGCCAATGTATTCCCACAGTCGTGAGACAAACTAAATGAGGACTGGTTCGTGCCAGTTACGATGATGCTCGAAATGACAAGAGTCGCACTGCCGGTGTTCGTCATGGTCACTGGCTGCGATGCGCTTGTCGTGCCCACTGCTTGGTTGCCGAACAATACCCCTGTGCCCGATAGGGAAACGACAGGCAGAGTCCCGGTTCCGCTCAGTGAAATCTGTTGTGGGGAGCCAACAGCGTTATCGGTGATAGTAACCGTCGCATTGCTTGTACCTGCAACGGTCGGCGTGAAGTGTCCGTGGATGGTGCAGCTTGCCCCCGCTGTCAGGTTTGTTCCGCAGTTGTTGGCGAAAACGAACGAGGAAGCACCTGTGCCAGTGACGGCGATGCTGCTGATCAACAGCGTCGCGGCCCCCGAATTCGTCATTGTCACCGACTGCGACGCGCTCGTGGTTCCCAGTTCCTGACTTCCGAATGAGACGCTGGTGGCCGATAGCGACACCAGCGGCGCCAGCCCAGTGCCACTCAACTTGATAGTCTGAACCGCATACCCCGGGGCAGCCGCATTCAGTGCATTATCCGTCAATGTAATGTTGCCGGAGAGTGTGCCACCCGTCGTCGGATTAAAACTCACTTGCAACTTGCAACTGACACCAACTGCGAGCGTTCCAGCGGCCGATGAGCCAGCGGCGACGATAGGACAGGCTGATGCTCCACTGCTGTTCAAGGCGAAGTTTGCCGAGATGCTCGGATTGTACCCAGAGGTTGGAATTTCGAAGGTCAACGGCGTGCTGCCGATGTTCTGGATCGTTACTGTCTGCGGGCTGTCAATGCTGGTCGAACCCACGGGTGTAGAGGCAAAGCTCAATGCAGGGGGCTGCGAGCGCAGTAGTTCTACTACGCGGCTATTGCTGGAATCCACAATAAACAGATCGTCCGTAGCGTCCACTGTTACGCCAACGACGCTGCTCAAACCGATGCCGTCCGCTGTTGGAGCGAAGGCGACCGGCGTGCCGCCCCCTACCGGTACCTCTACAACACGACCGTTGCCTGTATCAGCAATGAAAAGATCCCTAACCCCGTCCAGGGCCACACCTTCGGGGTTGCTCAGCCCGATTCCAGCCACTGTCGGGGCGATGGAGATCGACATCGCCGGGTTAGTGCCGGCCATCACCTCCACCACGCGGCTATTTCCCGTATCCGCAATGAACACATCTCCCGCGCCGTCCACCGCAACGCCGAACGGCAGGCTCAGTGCCTCTCCATTGGCGGTCGGGTTAATTGCGACGGCCGCGCCACCCCCGGCCGGAACCTCCACCAACCGGTTATTCAGAGTATCTGCAATGAACAGATCGCCAGCGTCATCCAACGCCATGCCAAAGGCTCCGTCCAACGACCCGCCGTTCACTGTAGGGGTAAAGGCAACCGGCGTGCCAACACCGGCAGGGATCTCCACAACGGCGTTGGAAAAAGTCGAAATGAACAGGTTGCCAGCGCCGTCTACCGCGACGCCATAGACAAGGTATGGTGCCAAGCCATTAATGGCTACCGGTGCGCCCCCGCCAGCCGGAACCTTCACAACACGCGCGTTTGCTGGGTCTCCAATGAACAGATCGCCCGCTGCGTCCACTACTGCGCCCTGGGTTTTAGACAATCCCATCCCATTCACTGTCGGGTCGATAGCCGAAGCTGCGCCAGGGCCAAACGAAATCTGCGGTCCAGTTCCTATGCCATTGAGGAATGCAACGGCCTGCAGAACCGGCACCGGCGTCGTCGTGTCATAGAGGTTTATCGCGCCCAACCGCTCTCCCGGTGCGGTCGGCCTGAAGGTATAGTTCACGGTGCAATTCTGGCCTGCAGTGTAAGCGGTTCCCACAACGCAAGTTCCGCCGGAGGCTAGGTTGAAGTCAAGGTTGGACGCTCCTTGGGTAACCACAGCAATGGAACCCAACGTGAACCCGTTTGCCATCGAGAGCGTCGCCGTCTGGGTTGCACTCGCGGTCCCGACCGGCTCCGTCGGTGCTGTATAGGACACAGTTGTCGGAGTTGCTGCTTCAAGGCACGACGGGTTCGTTAAAGGGAACCCTGCGAAAGCCATAGAAGCAAGGAAGGTAGAGCAGAATCTCTTAGAATTCCAGAGACCCCAATTCTTCTTGCCGCTGCTGCCGAACCGGCGATCGGTTGTTTGGAATTTGGCAGCTTCACACCGAACACCGCCGGTAATTTGGTCATTTCGGGGCACACGGTGACGAAACCGGAAGAACGCTCGATCAAGAATCGAGGACTCAAGCACGGATGGTGAGGGGGGGGTCTCGCTGTTCAAATCTCGTAACTGGTGGATTTCCGGAGGCGAGCTCCACTGCTCAATCCTTTCGGCGCATCTCTTCGGCATGCGCTTTTGATGGACTGAAGGATGTGCCTTTGAACTTTCGGGCAGTTCGAAAGACAAAGTACCCAAGATATTGGCGCATAAGGCCAAAACGCTAGTGGGCACAAACTCACCCCGTAAAGCGACTCTCAGTGGCCGCGTCGCATTCCATTCGAGCGAAAGCCGGGGGAGCGTCTCGCGTAGCTTGTGGATTTGAGATTAGTAGCGAGAACAGCGTAGCACGGATTCTTTTCGAACTTTAAGATTTTTCTCCGCAACGGTGGTTTAATTGGAGATTCTGTTTCCCTCAGCCTAAGATGGCTGTGAAGAGGAGAGCAGTGAAGCAGGCACTCACGCAGAAAACCGGCACAAGCATCCTCCATGTTGGCAGGTGTTGCGCCCGTAACGGCCGCTATGCGCGATTCTGACGCCCGGACACAGGACAATCCGCTCCAAGACAACCTGTACATTGCCCCATTTGCCTCGTGGTCCCCTGTGTGCCGCTTCTGGCTGCCCGGTGAACGCGTGTGCGCCGATTTCTACCAATACGCCCTCGTAGCCTGCTCGATCTTTTGTACCAGTTGGATTGTCAGTGTAGCGCGGTGCCCCTGGAGCGGGCGTATTTATGAAGTAATTAATAGGTTCATTACTTCTCATTTCGAAAATCTAAGCAAGAAGTGTTCGACTGTTTTCTGGAGGAGGGAACGTTGTATCATTGCTTTGCTCTCTAGAAATGAGATTTTATGACCGAAGATTTTAGCTATCGGGATCCGAAGCTTTCGATCTGGCAGGCAGCTGCAGATGAGGTTCAACGCAAGCGCAGCGCCCAAAAGGGAGTCGCAGCTGAAGGCATTCAAATACCACTTGATCAGGCCCGTAAAGAGAACCCGCTTATGGCGCCGGCCCACCTGGTCGCAGACACAATTAAAGACGTCGGAAAACCGCTTGAATCAATCTTCCATGCCCTGAAAGCGGGAATCCTCGATATTAAGGCCAGGTTCGATCCCCTGGACGACTGTGCTAGGGCAGCGACACAGTTCCTGAAAGCAGAAGTGGATGGCAATGATGAAGATTCCGCGATTTATGCTGGTCAGCTGCGGATGGGCGTCTGCAACGCCGCGGGGTGGGCGGAATGCCTGACAACATACTTAGGCTATAAGGCACTCCTGCAGAATCCGATGTATCGTCCGAATGAGAATCCAGTCTTCGACCTCAAGGATGCTAAAAAGCTGGCGATCATTGGAGATTGGGGCACCGGCCTGCAACAAGCGAAATTGGTTTTAGGACAGGTGGCGAAAATGTCGCCAGACATCTTGCTCCATCTCGGGGACGTTTACTTTGCAGGAACTGAGTCAGAAACGCAGAACAATTTCCTTTCCATCTGCCGATCAGAGTTGGGGGAAGTCCCGATTTATAGCCTCTGCGGAAACCACGATATGTATTCGAGCGGCAGGGGATACTACTCGCTCCTGGACCAAATCGGCCAGAAGGCGAGTTACTTCTGCCTTCAGAATGATGATTGGATGTTCCTCGCGATGGATACGGGCTTCCATGACAACAACCCGTTTACAGTCTCGACGAACATGACGCAGCTTGTCACGCAAGATGGGTGGTCAGAGGCCGACTGGCACTTGAACCAGATCAAGAATGCCGGCGATCGTAAGATTGTCCTTCTCTCACATCACCAGTTGTTTTCGCCTTTCGGCTCGGTAGGGTCTGTCGGGCAGAACGATTACGCCTACAACCCCAACCTATATTCGATTTTTGCGCTGGTGCTGCCGAAGGTGGAATGGTGGTTCTGGGGGCATGAGCATACGTTAGGAATCTTCGATCCGTATATGGGACTCAAACGGGGTCGCTGTGTCGGTGCCTCTGCAGTGCCGGTTTTTCAAGATCAGCAGACTTACGAAGCCGCAGAAGACCTAAAGACTCTGAATGACCAAACGCCGATGCCTCGTTGGAATCCGAATGGTGTTCTTGGTGTTAGTGCCGGTGCCTACAACAACTGTTTCGCTATGATGACGCTCACCGACACGTCGGCAGAGGTAAGGTACTACGAGGTGCCGCAGGGCGGTGGCCTGAATGAGTTTGATGTGGACGACAATACGCAATCCTAATTCTTACTCAGCGCGCAGAGTCACTTCGCTATGAGGACAGGCATATGCGATAAAGGGCGGCAAACACTGCTTGCTCCGGTCCGAGTGCGCTCGCTGATCGCAATCTTACGAGGATCGACCAACGGCTTGCGTACACGGAGGCCGTTTTCCATCGCGCCAACACGACATCCATCTCGCTATTGGGTAGAGTCGCTCAATTGCGCTTACCTTCGGGCAACCCTCACTCTGACTCGTGCAAGGAATGGGGTGCAGGATGGTCGGGGCGGCAAATTGAGGAGGATTCTGGCTTTACGGCGCTCCGGAGGCTCAGGGTGGCGGTTGTGGGCCAACCTTTGTCCCAGAGCGCGTACAGCAGCCAATACCGGGGCAACACCGGGCAATACGGAATGGGCAGGCAGGTGATCTGGCGCTCAGGTTAGGTTTTGGAGCCAGAAACTGAGTTGCAGGCCGCCTTGAGGCTGGCCGCTCGCGTCCCGCGACGTGGATTTAGCCCCGAATGCGGAGAGCCCTGTCCTGCGCAGTGGGACTGTGGGGACTTTTGTGGGGACCCTAGATCGAAATTGGCATGAATTGGCATCAATAGGGCTCCCGTCGACGACGCGTGTAACCGATTGAAAATAATAAAACTTAGCTCTCCATAGCAAATCACATAAATTCTAGGGAACCCGCTTGGGGTGCGAGGGGTCGGCAGTTCAAATCTGCCCGTCCCGACCAATTCAGTTTTGCCAACACCCTTCATCCTGAGAAGGTGTTCGTGGCCGACCCACGAAACGCCCCAACCTGCGCCGAAGCGAAGGCGCAAGTCCAGCCTGCGAGGGGTGCGAGGCGAAGCCGTGCCATCGGCAGTTCAAATCTGCCCGTCCCGACCAAGATTCTAAGCATGATCGTTTCAATAATCTATCCTTAAGACCATCGAGCGCTTTTGAACTTTCAGCTGGTCGCGTGCGCGGGTAAATTCCCGGTCGGCGACAAACCGGTAGCCAGGCGGGGAGACGCGTGTCTAATCGGCATAGGGCGCGGCGATAGGTTGTGGGTTCTCGAACGTCCCCTCGCCCACCTGCGTAAACACGGTCAACCCCAGGAGGTCTTGAATGCTCTGGTTCTACAAATCTTTCTTTACCGTCGTCTGGATTCTCTTTTTTCTCTACTGGCGGATCAAAGCTTTCAATACCAAAACCACGCAGCGCCTCGAGCCGGCTGCCTCGCGAATCCTGCGCCTCTTCATTTTCCTGATCGCCATCGTCCTCCTCTTGCCTTTTCGCATCCCGTTGTCTTGGCTTTACCTTCAGCTCTGGCCAGTTGGCTTTTGGCCGTTCTGGCTGGGAGCTGCCATCACCATCGCCGGCCTTCTGTTCGCCGTCTGGGCGCGGGAGCACCTCGGCAGGAACTGGAGCGGCTCCGTCACCATTAAGCAGGGCCACGAGCTGATCACCACCGGTCCCTATGCCGTGGTCCGTCATCCCATCTATACCGGCATTCTGACCGGTTTTCTTGGCATGGCGATTGCCATCTCCGAGGTGCGCGGGTTCGTCGTTGTCGTTCTCATACTCCTCTCGTATTGGACCAAGTTCCGCATGGAGGAACAGTGGATGCGTTCTCAGTTCGGCGAAGCGTATGCCACCTATGCTCATCAGACCGCCGCCCTGGTGCCTTACCTCCTCTGATCGCAGCGCGACGATCGCAGCCCCAGCAAGAGCGAGTTGAGCCAATTTGAGAGTTGAATCTCTAGATCAATTCTCGGCTCCGGTCGAGTAGCCGGCTATCTGGAAGAAACGCTAAGCCGGCGGGAGCAAACTCACACACTCATCCGAATCTCTATTCACGCTCAGACAGCATGCCCCGAATCCTGGTTATCGAACCGGGTGAACTTGGAAACAAAGTTCAAATAAACCGTGTCCGTGGGGCCGTTGCGCTGCTTGGCTACAATGATTTCGGACTTGGCCCGGTCCGCATCCGACATCTCCTCAGTCCGGTTGTAATAAGCCTCGCGATGAATGAAGGCGACTACGTCGGCGTCCTGTTCTATCGATCCTGATTCGCGCAGGTCGCTGAGCATGGGGCGCTTGTCTTCGCCGCGGCGCTCGCTGGCACGGGATAGCTGCGACAGTGCGACCACGGGCACGTGCAGCTCCTTAGCCAGCGCCTTCAAGCCTCGGGAGATGGCCGACACCTCCTGTGTACGGTTTTCGTAGTTCCGCTTGCCCGACGATGGAACGGTGGCCGACATCAGCTGCAGGTAATCGACCACGATCAGGTCGAGTCCGCCTTTGGTCTGCTTCAGGCGGCGCGCCTTGGCGCGCATTTCGGCCAGCGAGATGCCGGCAGAGTCGTCGATGAACATTTGCGCTTCCACCAGTTGGCCCAGGGCATTCTGCAGCTTGTCGTGATCTTCGCGGCCAAGGAAACCGGTCTGCAGCTTGCGCTGGTCTACCCAGGCCTGGGAGGCGAGCATGCGGCGCAGCAGCGACTCCTTGCTCATTTCCAGCGAGAAGATGGCCACGGTGGCTTTGTGGTTCACAGCCGCATTCTGGGCAATGTTGATGGCCAAAGCCGTTTTGCCCATGGAGGGCCGGGCGGCGATGATGATCAACTCGTCCTTTTGCAGGCCGCTGGTGAGGCGGTCAAAATCAGTAAAATCCGTGGCCAGGCCGGTGACTTCGCGGCTCTGCTTGTAGAGGTTGTCGATGGTGCCGAAAGAGTGCTGAACGATCTCGTCGAGCGACTGGAAACCCTGGGTGATGCCCTTCTGGGTCACGTCCAGCAGCCTGGCCTCGGTGTCGTCGAGGACGCCGATGGCCGACTCGCTTTGGTCGGCAGCCCGCGCGATGGCCATGGAACAGATGCCCATCAGCTTGCGCAGCAGGCTCTTGTCTTTGACGATGCGGATGTACTCCTCGATCACCGGCCGCCGCGGCAGGCCTTCAGTAAGCGACGCCAGGTAAGCGACGCCGCCGACCGACTCGACTTCTTTATAGCGGGAAAGTTCGTTGGCCAGGGTGACGATGTCTACCGCCCGCTGAGCATCCATCAACTCGCTCATTCGCAAGAAGATGCGGCGATGGGAGTCGAGCGAGAAGTCTTCCGAATCGAGCTTTTCGGCAGCTTCGGAGTGGGCTGAATTGTCCAGCAGAATCGCGCCGAGAATGGTCTTCTCGGCCTCCACATTCGCGGGCATTCCGGTGTCCAGGGTGAGATTGGGGATGGTGGCCATAGAAAGAAAGTTTAGGCTGTGGGGCGGTTGTGCAGAAGCCGGACGATTTAGGAAATCTGGAAAAGGGCGCCTAGAAGGTCAAGGCCGAAAATAGGGCTTTGGCTTGTTATGGCCATAATTTATGGCTATAATTTGAGATATGGTCGTCAGCACCGCAGAAGCGAAGAATCGCCTCCCCGAGTTGATCCGCGCAGTTGAGGCCGGTGAGCAGGTAGTGATCACTCGCCATGGACGTCCCGTGGCGCAGATCGCGCCGCCACCGCCGGAGCGCCGCAAGCCGATCCTGGGCGGCATGAAGGGCCGCATTCGTCTCTTGCCCGGTTGGGACGACCCTGCCATCACCGAAGAAG
>Ga0302326_10009090_pt1 | contig 21800 bp, 23 predicted proteins | sample Palsa_T0_3_FD_202264 | JGI IMG/M metagenome (GOLD analysis project Ga0302326, IMG submission 202264) | Peat permafrost microbial communities from Stordalen Mire near Abisko, Sweden - Palsa_T0_3 | ecosystem: Environmental > Terrestrial > Soil > Palsa > Peat permafrost | place: Sweden: Abisko... | reverse complement strand
TCCCCGGGAGGACCATCGAGTTGCCATCCGCCATCCTCGCCCTGGAAGACGGCAGCGTCTTCGAGGGCCGGAGTTTTGGTGCGTCCGCCGAGCGATCCGGCGAGGTCGTCTTCAATACCGCCATTACCGGCTACCAGGAAATTTTCACCGATCCGTCCTATGCCGGGCAGATCGTCATCCTGACCAATCCGCAAATCGGGAACTACGGCACCAACACCGCGGACAGCGAATCCGCGCGCCCTTACATTGAGGGACTGGTGGTGCGCGAGTTTTCCGGCATCACCAGCAACTGGCGATCGGACGAGGAAGCCCGCGAATTTCTGAGCAGGCACGGCATACCGGTGGTTTCCGAGTTGGATACGCGCGCGATCGTCCGGCATCTGCGCACGCGCGGCGTAATGCGCGGCGTACTTTCCGCCGTGGAGACAGATGGCGCGAAGCTGGTCGAGAAGGCCCGGCAGATCCCCACCATGGCCGGCCTGGATCTGGCGAGTCGCGTATCCACGGCGGAGCCTTACGGCTGGGATAAGCCCGTCGAGCCGTGCTCGCCTTCGGAACTGGTGCCGCCTCCGGCCGAGCCGCGCTTCTTGGTTGTAGCCTACGATTTCGGCATCAAGCAGAACATCCTGCGGCGCCTGGTGCAAGTGGGCTGCCGCGTGACCGTGGTGCCGGCGCTGACCTCCGCCGCCGATGTCCTGGCGCTGAAGCCCGATGGCGTGTTTCTCTCCAACGGTCCGGGCGACCCCGAGCCGCTCCAAACGCAGGTGAGCAACGTGCGCAAGCTGATCGGCAAGACCCCCATCTTCGGCATCTGCCTGGGCCACCAGATCCTCGGCCTGGCAGTCGGCGGCCGCACGTACAAACTGAAATTCGGGCATCGCGGCGCCAATCATCCGGTCATCAACAAGGTCACGAACAAAGTGGAGATCACCTCGCACAATCACGGTTTCGCCGTGGACCCGGATTCGCTGAGCGCGAACGAAGTCGAGATCACCCACATGAACCTGAACGATCAAACGCTGGAGGGCTTCCGCCATCGCAGCCATCCCGTGTTCTGCGTGCAGTATCACCCGGAGGCCGCGCCTGGCCCGCACGACTCGCAGTACCTGTTCGACGATTTCGTGAAATTGATGGCGGGTGAGCGCTAACCGATGCCCCGGCGAAACGATCTGCACCGCATCCTGATCATCGGCTCCGGCCCCATCGTCATCGGGCAAGCCTGCGAATTCGATTACTCGGGGACGCAGGCGGCCAAGGCGTTGCGCAGCGACGGTTACGAAGTGGTGCTGGTGAATTCGAACCCCGCCACCATCATGACCGACCCGGATCTGGCGGACCGCACTTACATCGAGCCTCTCACGCGGCCCTATGTGGAGGAGATCATCCGCAAAGAGCGGCCCGACGCGCTGCTTTCCACCGTGGGCGGGCAGACCGGTCTGAATCTCTCCATGGAACTGGCCGAAGCGGGCGTGCTGGATCATTACGGCGTGGAATTGATCGGCGCCAAGATCGACGCCATCAAGAAGGCCGAAGACCGCCTGCTGTTCAAAGACGCCATGCGCCAGATCGGCCTGGAGACGCCGCACTCGAAGCTGGTGAAAAACGAAGCGGAGGCGCTGGCGTTCGCCGAGCGCATCGGATACCCGTGCATCTTGCGGCCCAGCTTCACGCTGGGCGGCACCGGCGGCGGCATCGCCTACAACCGCGAAGACCTGACCGAAATCATCGAGCGCGGCCTGATGCTTTCGCCGGTACACGAGGTGCTGATCGAAGAGAGCGTGTTGGGCTGGAAGGAATTCGAACTGGAGGTGATGCGCGACCTGGCCGACAACGTCATCATCGTCTGCTCCATCGAGAATTTCGATCCCATGGGCGTGCACACCGGCGATTCCATTACCGTGGCGCCGGCCCAGACGCTTACCGACCGCGAATACCAGATGATGCGCGACGGCGCGATTCGCTGCCTGCGCGAGATCGGCGTGGATACCGGCGGATCGAACGTGCAGTTCGCCATCGATCCGCTGACTGGGCGCATGGTCATTATCGAAATGAATCCGCGCGTTTCGCGGAGCTCGGCGCTGGCGTCCAAAGCCACCGGATTTCCCATCGCGAAAATCGCCGCCAAGCTCGCGGTGGGCTACCGGCTGGACGAAATCCGCAACGACATCACGCGCAAGACGCCCGCATGCTTCGAGCCGACCATCGATTACGTGGTGGTCAAGATTCCTAAGTGGCAGTTCGAAAAATTTCCCGGCGCGGATAACACGCTGGGCACGCAGATGAAATCGGTGGGCGAGGTGATGGCCATCGGGCGCACCTTCAAGCAGGCCCTGTGGAAAGGGCTGCGCAGCCTAGAGACCGGCAAGGCTTTCGGCTCGGAGAAACTTGACAAAAGCCTGATCCCGCAGAAGTTGATCACCCCCACTCCCGACCGCCTGAGTTACATCCGCTTCGCTTTTGAGAGCGGCTACACGGCCGAAGAGATTCACGAAATGACCGCTATCGACCCGTGGTTTCTGCGGCAGGTGGAAGACGCGATTAAGCTACAGACTGAGTTGCAGGGCGAGAGTCTGGATGGAGTGTCCAAGGAAACGCTGGTGCGCGCCAAACGTTGCGGCATCTCCGACGCGCAACTCGCGAAGACGTGGGGCGCGGCGGAACTGGCGGTGCGCGAGAAGCGCAAGGCGATGGGCGTGCAGGCGGTCTTCAATCGCGTGGATACCTGCGCGGCGGAATTCGAGAGCTTCACGCCTTACCTCTATTCGAGCTACGAAAGCGCTTGCGAAGCGGACCCCTCCGACCGCCGGAAAGTCATGATCCTGGGCAGCGGCCCGAACCGCATCGGGCAGGGCATCGAGTTCGACTATTGCTGCTGCCACGCCTCATTCGCCTTGCAGGAGTTGGGCTGTGAATCCATCATGGTGAACTGTAATCCGGAAACGGTTTCCACAGATTACGACACCAGCGACCGGCTGTACTTCGAACCGCTGACGCTGGAGCACGTGCTGAACATCTTCGACACCGAGCGGCCGGATGGCGTGATCGTACAGTTTGGCGGGCAGACGCCGCTTACCCTGGCGCTGCCGCTCAAGCGGCAAGGCGTGCCGATCATCGGAACCGACCCGGAAAACATCGACCTGGCCGAGGACCGCAAGCTGTTCGGCAAGCTGCTCGAAGACCTGGGCATTCCGGCACCGGAGAACGGCTCGGCCACCAGCGCGGAAGAAGCTTGCGCCATCGCACGGCGCATCGGCTATCCGGTGCTGGTGCGGCCCAGCTATGTGCTGGGCGGGCGCGCCATGGCGATCGCCTACGACGAAGAAACCGTGCGCGAGTACATGCGGGAAGCGGTGTCTTTTTCGCAGGAACGCCCCGTGCTGATCGACCGGTTTCTGGAAGACGCCACGGAAGTGGACGTCGACGCGCTGGCGGATGGCGAAGACGTGCTGATCGCCGGCATCATGGAGCACATCGAAGAGGCGGGAGTGCATTCGGGCGATAGCTCGTGCGTGCTGCCGGCGCAGTCCATACCGCGGCAGCAACTCGATACTATCGAAGACTACACCGTGCGCCTGGCGAAGGCGCTGCATGTGGTCGGGCTGATGAATGTACAGTACGCCATTCAGAACGGCAAAGTGTACGTGCTGGAAGTGAACCCGCGCGCGTCGCGCACCGTGCCATACGTGAGCAAAGCCACCGGCGTGGCCCTGCCGAAAATCGCGGTCGGGCTAATGCTGGGCAAAAAGATTCGCGATTTCACGGACGCGACGGGCGTGCTGCCGGTGCCACAATACTTCGTGAAGTCGCCGGTGTTTCCGTTCAACAAATTTCCGGGTGTGGACCCCGCGTTGGGGCCGGAGATGCGATCGACGGGCGAAGTGATGGGGGTGGGCGCGAACTTCGGCGAAGCGTTCGCCAAGGCGCAGATTGGCGCGGGCACGCCGCTGCCGGAGACGGGCACGGTGTTCATCAGCGTGAACGATCACCACAAGCCGGAAGCCGTGGCGGTGGCGCGCAAGTTCGCGGAGTTGGGATTCCAGCTTGTGGCCACGCGCGGGACGTCCGCGGTGTTGCGCGCGGCCGGACTGGCGTGCAAGGTCGTGTTCAAGGTGAATGAAGGCCGCCCCAACGCGGTGGACTTGTTGAAGGCGGGGTCCATTCAACTGGCGGTCTACACCACGGCGGGCGCGCCGGCCTTTTTCGACGAGAAAGCCATCCGGCGCAGCGCGGTGACGCATCGGGTTCCCTGCATCACGACGATGAGCGGCGCGCGCGCGGCGGCAGAGGCCATGGCGGCGCGGAGGCGCGATCCGATCCGGGTGTGGAGCTTGCAGGAGATTCATGCGCGGGAAAAGACAATGGCGTAACGCCCGTGCTCCCGACTGGCGAGTCAAGGATGGATGCTACCGCTATTCGCGATTACTTGCGCCGCTGAAGGCCTGGTTCGACCAGCAGAGCAAGGGGAATCCGGTCGGCTGGTAAGTGGGGCGGGCCTCACGCTTGAATCAGGGCCTGCGCGGGTCCTCCAGGACCCGCTCTTTGTGATGGAAGCCGGTTATTGTGCGGGGATTGCGCCGATTGCTCGTGCGGAGTAGGTCCGATAGGACCCCCAAAAGGCGTAATCCGCATTCGATCCGGGGGCGCCGAAGGTTGTTCCCAGAGCGACGATGGGGTTCGGCCCAATGTTCGTGACCGACCAATCGTTGGTGGTTCCCGTGCCGCCTGCGCCTTCACCGGCGTCGGCGGGGTTGTCCATATCCACGGTGCCCGCGCTGGCGGCGAGCTGCGCTCCGCTCGAATTGACAATCGCGTTAACGAAGCCAAATGTGAAATTCGCGTTGGTGGGCACCTTGAGCCCTTCGATCACTTCGAACGGAATCGCCCGTGCGGCCGAATTGAGCGCGACCTCAAAACCCTTACCTATGCCCACTACCGTGTAGATTGTGTAAGCCTCGCCCGACGAGCGCTCGAACAGGAGCGGCGTAATGTACCCTGTGGTGTTGCCAGCCTCCGTGAAATCGAAAATGTATTGGAACTCAGCCAAGTGTGTTCCAGCCGGTACATGGCCACCGGCGTAGATGTATACCTGGCCGCCGTTTTCGTCAACCTGCGACCGATGCGCAGGCGTCGAGCCCGCAGCAACGAGTGTGTAAGACGCGGTGTTGTCTGCAGCCAGAGCATTCGACCCGGACGCGGCTGAGAAAAAGCCAGCAAAACAACCGAGCAACAAAACCTTGCGATTCCAAACTGCCTTCCGATTTGTGAACGCCATTAGATTCTCCTGCTTGTAAGCGGATTTGCCGCCTGCCGCCTATCACGGTAGAACCCCGACGCGGAAGACAAGTTGCGGTGCAGGAAACTCTTATGCTGACGAAGCCAATCGCGCGCCAACTTGAGACACCGAGCGAGCGGAGGCTGATAAACACGGAAACGGTCGCGAAATCCTTTACCGGCCATGCTGGGAAACGCAAAAATCGCGGAGCGGAGAAGTGAAACACGGGAAGCATGACGACAGGGCAAAACAAAAGCAGTGGAAAAAAGCGCAACGCCGGCTTGAAGCGAGCACTAACGCCTTCGCGGGTCAAGGGGGTCTGATTGTGGATACCGAAGGAGCGCCACTCCCAGGCCCTTCGCGCGCTTCAACAGTTTGTCGTCGAAGCTCACGAATTTGGCGCTTTCGCCTCTGCTCGCCACGTGCAGCGCATCGGCAAAATCCATTCCCGACGATGCCCATCCCAGCGCTTTGGACACCGCGGCGGGGTCCTCAACGCGCACTGTGGGAAGGCTCGTCAGCGCCATGATTGCGGAGGATAGCCGACTGCCGCGAAAATGATCGAGACTGCGCAGAACCCATTCCGTCTCCAATATGACGGTCTTGGATAGCCATATTTCTTCGGTTCTGAAGAGCACGGCTGCCCGCGCCGCCTGCCGCGCGTCGTCGCCGGTAAGCAAACGGACTACGACGTTAGTATCGACCGCGATCACGCCGGTCCTTCACTTCCTTGGCAACGGCCTTCTCCATCTGCCGGAGAGTCTTGGCTCTGCCGCTATATTGCAAGCAGCCGGCCACGTCCTCCAAACGCGAGGGCGGCGATGGCCTCAAAGGACGCAGCGCGACTCCTCCGGGCACTTCCTCGACTGCGAACTCCGTTCCGGGGTTCCACCCGTGCGCATCCCGAACCGTTTTGGGAAGAATTACCTGCCCTTTCGTCGACAGCTTTGTAGTTTCGATTGCCATTATGTCCTTGGTAAGATCCTGGTAAGACCAGTGTAGCAGAGAGCGGGCCCTGGAGGACCCGCGCAGACCTGGAGGTCCGCCCCACTACCGCTTCAACATATCCTCGACCCACGGCGGCGTGGCCTGCATCAGCCGCCCCAACTCCGGCTCCAGTTGCTCCATCTTGAGCTTCATCTCCCAAGCCACTGCGCGATAGCTGAAGTGGCCTTTCACGCCGCTGCGGACGCGCGCGATGTACTCGGCTTCGGCGAAATCCATCTTGAACAGGAATCGTCCGCGCGCGCCGAACGGCAGCAGGTAGTGCGCGCCGGGCGCGGGCAAGCCCTGCATGGCCGCCAGGGCCGCCTCCATGGCCTCCCGGTACACCGCCGTGGCGCCGGCTTCCTCCACCAGCGCCGGCGTGTCGAAGCCCAGCCTTCCGGAATAGCTCTGCCGGAACTTGTGGCAGCGCCGGTGACGGTGCAGGTCGCGATAAGCCCCAATATCGATCGCGAAATCGTAGGCGTAGAGTCCGCCGTGGAACCCGGCCAGCAGATCGTCGCGCCGGGTGCGGGATTCCATTGCCACGTCCAGCACCTCGGCGCGCTGCGCCGCGCTCCAGCCGCGCGCCATCTCGTAGAGTGCGCGATAAGGCCGGTCCGTCACCGGATATAGAAGCGTGGCCACGATATCGGCGGCTGTATCGGACGGATGAATCAGGTCCACGCGCGCGGGCTCGCCGCCGGCGCAACGCGGCAGATTTTGATCGGCCCAGCGGCGGAGGTTGTGTTGCGCGCGGGCGGCATATTCATCCGCCTCGGCATGCCGCGCGAGCGTAGGCGCCAGCGCCTCGCGCGCCGCGTTGGCGTCCCACACGCAATCCGGCTCGGCGGCGCAAGCCTGCGCGATCTCATCGCCCACGTCGCGCACTTCCTGGTACTCCGCCGCCTTCAAACGCCGGATCTGCTTTTCGAGCGTGCGAATGCTGGTCACCTGTCCCACGTTGGTGGGAATGCCCCAGAACAGCAGATAACGCGCTACGTCGAACGCGCGCGCCGCCAGATTGCGGCGGTAAACTTCGGGCTTCATGTCGTCCGGACGCGGCAGGCGCGCCGCCAGACAATCGAAGGCGCGCGCGTTCACCTGCGCGTACGCGTCCAGCAGCTTGCGCGCGGCGGCCTGATAGCATTCGGCCGCGTCGCCGGTCAGTTCGGGAGGCGTGACAAATCCGGCGCGCGAGAAATCCTGGTAACGCGACGACTTCGCCTGCCCGTCCCAAAGCGGCTCTTCTTCGATCTCGGTGGCGGCCAGTTCCGAAATACCTTCGAAGCACAGCACCGTGTGTCCCAGGTCGGCGATGGAAGCGTGGCCGTACTGGAAATAAAAGCTCTCCAGGAACTTTTGCGAGTCGTGCGTGCGCACCCAGGCGAGCGACTCGCGGATCGAATCGGGCGAGCGGCTGTAGCGCGCCAGGGCGTAGGCGGATTTTTCCGGCGGCATCGGCGAAACGGAAATCACGCGCTTGGGTTTGGATTCCGGCATGAAACAGCTATGATAACGGATTCAATGCGAATTCGAATTCGACGCCTTCAAGACGACGCCGTGCTGCCAACCTATGCGCACGGCCCCCAAGAGGATGCCGGCCTGGATTTACGGGCCGTAGAGCGCGCCGTGCTCGAGCCGGGCACGCCGCGGCTGGTGTCCACTGGGCTGAGTATCGAGCTGCCGCCAGGATACGAGGCGCAGATCCGCCCGCGCAGCGGCTTGGCCGCCAAGCACGCGATTACGCTGCCGAACAGTCCGGCGACCATCGATCCGGGCTATCGGGGCGAAATCCGCGTCATTCTTCTGAATCTGGGGCGGGAGCCTTACGAAATCCAGCCGGGCGACCGTATTGCGCAAATGGTCGTCGCACGGTATGAGGCGATCGAGTGGGAGGAGGGGGAGCTCAACGAATCGCGGCGCGGGGAGGGAGGATTTGGCTCGTCGGGGAGGTGAGCGCGAGGGCGTTTGTATGCCGCGCGAGATGGTCCGCAGGTTGACAACAGTTGACAACACGTGGCGGAAGCGGGCGCGCTGCCGCTGAAATGTGCATTCGTTTGGTTGCGGCCGCAGGGCTGTAGTTCCATTCCATCGCGGCACAAGGTCCCCAGCAGCACGACACGGCGCGCTGAGTGCATTACGGCTTCAACAGCGCTGGCAGGTTTCCAATTTCCACTCGCAGGCCCACGTAGAAAACCCCGAACAAGGCATACGCGGCGCTGACTTCGTCGAAACGCATCTCGTAGATCAGCTTCTTAAAGACCAGCGGATCGTCGGCGAAGAGATCCACGCCCCATTCCCAATCGTCAAAGCCGATCGAGCCGGTGATGATCTGCTGCACCTCGCCAGTATAGCGGCGGCCCACCGTGCCGTGCTCGTGCATCATCCGCTGGCGCTCGGCCATGGGTACCTGGTACCAGTTCACGGATTCGCCGCGGCGGCGGTCCATGGGATAAAAACAGATGTATTTGCGGTCCGGAATAGCCGGCCATAAGCGTTGCGCCATGGCTTGCCGCTGGCGCGACACTTGCGTTTCGATCTCCTGGTTCCATTCCGCGGAATGCGGTTCGATGCCGCGCTCGGCGAGACCGGCGTAAAGCTTGAGCGTGGACTCGTACAAACCCAACTCGACCATCGACAAATACGACGTAGTCGGCTCCAGAAACTCCGAAAGCCGCAGCCGCGCCAGCGCGATCTCGGCCTGGTTCAATTCCTCGAAGCTCTTACGGAAATGGAGGAGCATCAGGTCGCCCTTGTGGCCGATGAGCGAATAAACGGCGGTTTGGTGCGTTGCTCCTTGCATGGCGCCGAGGGTGGCGGCGGCTTCTTCAAGGGCCGCGTCCCGCTGGGCCGGCGCAAGGGCTTTCCAGGCTGTCCAGCGGAATCGCATCATCTGGTGCAAGACACTGGCTCCTTCGAGGGTCAGTGGGACGGCGGGCAGAGAGGTCATCGCCCCTCTATTTTGGCACATGGGCCGATTGGTCAGACCCGACGCCCGCCCTACCGGTTAACCCGTGGGTGCGGCGGAGGGCGGCGCAACGCCAGATTCTCCGGCGGGCGACGGGCAGTTTCTCCCCATTCGAACAGCGCGGCTGCCCAGGTAAGCCCTGCGCCAAAACCGGCCAAGAGCACGCGATCGCCAGCCGCGGTCGCGTTGCGATCCAGCAAGTCCCCAAGTGCCAGCAATACCGACGCCGAGCAAGTATTGCCGATCCCCACCATATTCACGATCCACTTCTCCGGCGCGATTCCGGTGCGCTCCTGGAGTTGTTCGACGATGCGGATGTTGGCCTGGTGGACCAGTACCCAATCCAGATCGTCCGGCGCGATTCCAGCCTTGGCGCACGTTTCGAGCAGCATCTCGGTCCCGCGCTGGGATGCAAAGCGGAATAGGGGCCGTCCTTGCATGGAAACCGTGGCCCCCCGCGGATCGCCATTGCCGGGCGCCTGCCAGGGCGCCGCCGAGCCGCCATGCGGCACGTGGAAAAGCTTGGCGCCGGCGCCATCCGATCCCATCACCCAGGAGCGTAACGCGATGCCTTGGGGACAAGCCTCGATCAGGAAAGCGGCCGCTCCATCGCCGAAAAGGATGCGGGTATGCGCGTCGTCGTCGGCCAGATGATGCGTAACCGTATCGCTGGCGACGAGGAGCACACGTTCCGCCGTCCCGGCGGCGATGAAGCTCAGCGCCGTGATCAGGCCCAGAACGCCGCCCGAGCAGGCCGCATTGAGGTCAAAGGCGGGTATCGGTCCCAATTCCAGGGCATGCGCTATAGCGGGACCGCACGGGCACAGCGGGTAATCCGGCGTGAACGTCGCGCAAACCAGGCAGTCCGGCCGGAACGATGGCGCATTCAATAGGGCTTGGCGGGCGGCGCGCACTCCCAAGGTCGTGGTGGTTTCCCCCGGGCCGGAGACGTATCGGGAATGCACCCCGCAGCGCGCCCGGATCCATTCCGGATCGACGCCCAACTGCAGTGCTAGATCGCTATTCTTCAATATTGCGGAAGGAAATGCTTGCGCGTAGCCGGCGACCCGGAATCGGGCTCGTTGCAACGGAAGGGGTGCTTGTTGGTCCATTGTCGGCGAGTGCCGTTTCCAAAGGTAACTCAATTCCAAGTGCCGTAACGAAGCTTAACTGGGTTAGGGTACTAATGGTACGCATGCGTAGCGCAACTCGCCGTGGTTCGTAGCTGGTCGGCAGCGGTTGCGCTAACTGCGCCTGGAAGTGGCCGAGCGGCGGCGCCCTTGGTATCCGATCAATCCAATGCCTGCCAGAACCAAAAGCAAGGAACCGGGCTCGGGTGTAGGAAGGCTATTCGTAGGGGAAGTGTAGTCGAATCCCGTAACTAATCCACCGTCGTCGTTTCCCCCGTTTACGTGGCCGAAATATGCGTCGCTCGAGACAGGAGTCGAGCCCATCTCGCAAACCGTCTGCGGACCGCACTGCGCGGTATCCAGGTAGAGATAAGGTTGGGTATTCGTGGCGCCGGTTACGGCCACCGTCAGCAACAAGTTGCCGTCGGCCGGATTGTAGGTGAAGGGAGTGCCGGTAAAGCCCAATAGGTTGTCAGCGCCATCTGCGGTGAGGGCCGGCAGCGTTCCGGTGAAGAAGTCCTCGCTTCCCGAGCCGATATTCTGGCCGGGCCCGGTGAGGCTGAGCTCGCCGGGCGCGGCAGATGTATACGCGAAGCTCAATGTATAAGTTCCGCCCGCGGGCTCTCCGCCGTTGTTTACAACCTGCCCTTGGAAGAACGCCAGGCTGTCTATAGTAATGGTACCGGGGAAAGCGGTGCTCGAATATACTTGTTGATAGGTCCCCAAGCCGAAAAATCCCGGACATCCGAACGGATCGCAGTCGCCGGTTCCCGGCGCGGGAGGATTTCCCAAGACCAGGTTGCCAGCCTGTAAACTCGCGCCGGCAAAGGCCAAGCACAACGCCACAACGCAAACGACGCTCTTAATCATAGATATATTCTCTTGCGACTAGATTTGAGCATATAGCTCTTCGCCGCCAATTGCAACAGGCATGCCATCGGTGTAGCTTGCACGGCTTTGGCCAGCGTATGTTTGGTGACATCGGCAGGTGTGGCTGGCGGCGGCAATCCTAGATCCGGGAAGCCACCGCTCGGCGTGCATTTTGGGCTTCCGCCGAGAACCACATATCCAGGAACTGGCCGAGAGTGGCGCGGTCGGTGGTTGCGTCTTCGCCTCCGCCGGCCTCGCGCAGAGAGCGCTTGATCCCGCGATAGGCGATGGGCGGCTTGGCGGCCAGGAACCGGGCGCAGGCGATGGCCCGGTCGCGAACCTGTTCGGCGGGCGCCAGTTCGCGCACTAGGCCGATTTCCAGCGCGCGCGCCGGCGTGAGCGGCTCGCCGAATAGCAGCACTTCCCGCGCGCGGGCCACTCCCACCGCATCCGCCAGCATCCGGCGGATAGTGGGCGAAAGCGCCAGCCCCAAGTTGATTTCGTTCAGCGCGAAGCCGAAATCGCCCTCCGCCATGATACGAAAATCGCAGGCAATGGCCAGGATCGCGCCGCCGGCGAAAGTGTGCCCGCTCAGCGCCGCCACCGCCGGCTTGGGGAACCCGTACAGGCTCTCATACAAATCGATGAAGCGGCCGAAGAAGGCGGCCATGGCGTCGCGATCGTAGGTGAAGACCTCGCGGATATCGAAGCCGCTCGAAAAGAATCGCGGCCGGTCGCTGGCCAGGACCAGCCCGCGCACGGAATCGTCCGCCGCCGCCGCCGCCACCGCGCCGCAAAGTTCCTCGACCAATGCGTAGTTCAAAGCATTGGCCTTTCCCCGCGACAGGGTCAGAATCGACAGGGCGCCGTTGCGCTCGGATTGAATATGTTCCATTTTGCGATACTGTAGCACGGTGGGGAAGGCGCTCTCGCCTGCCAATCCAAACGCAACTTTGTCCCGAAAAGTACTTGCGCCGCGCGGCCCTTCGTTCTATAATCGATTCGTGGCAGTCGTTCACCCTATCCGCCAACCGCGCCCGGAACCCGTAGCGATACACGCGCACGCCCTCGACAACCTGCAGTACATCCGCTCCGCCATGGAGCGGGCGGGGGCTTTCACGGCGGTGCCGGGAGTGGGCGGAATCGCGCTGGGATGCACGGCCCTGGTGGTGGCGGCGTTGGCGCGGCGCGTGGAGAACCCGGATCTCTGGCTGGCGGCTTGGCTAGGCGAGGCCGTGCTGGCGTGTCTGATCGGTGTGGCGGCCGCCGCGCGGAAATCGCACAAGGTGGGCATGCCGCTGCTGTCCGGGCCCGGCCGCAAATTCCTGCTGGGCTTCGCGCCGCCCCTGCTGGCGGGCGCGCTGCTGACCCTGGTGCTCTTTCGCGCGGGCTTGATCGCGGCGCTGCCCGGCGTCTGGCTGCTGCTCTACGGTACGGGCGTGCTGTGCGGCGGCGCGGCATCCGTGCGGGTGGTGCCGGTGATGGGAATCTGTTTCATGGCCATCGGCGCGGCGGCCCTTTTTGCGCCGGCCGCCTGGGGTAACAGTCTTCTGGCGGCAGGCTTTGGCGGCTTGCATATCTTATTTGGCATTTTGATTAAGGTGAAATACGGTGGCTAAGCAGAACGCGCTGCGGCGCGAACGGGACAGGAAAATGCGCCCCGCTGAAATCGTCGGCGGCGCTCCCAAACTCGACCGGCTGATTCATGAGCGCCTGCGTCTCGGCATTCTGAGCGCCTTGGCGGTCAACGAATCGCTGACTTTCAACGAGCTGAAGAAGCTGCTGGAGACCACCGACGGTAATCTCAGCGTGCACGCGCGCAAACTGGAAGACGCGCAGTATGTCGCCTGCAGCAAGTCGTTCCAGAACCGGCTGCCCAAGACGGAGTATCGCCTGACGGCCGTGGGACGGCGCGCGCTGGAGCGCTACCTGGACCACATGGAGGCCCTGATTGGCACGATGCGGGAACGCTAGGCCCCTTTTTTGGAACTACACTTTATGATACAAAGTACTCATAGCAAGTCGGCCCGGCTGCATGCGGCCATCATTATGGACGGTAACGGCCGCTGGGCTCTGGCGCGCGGATTGCCCCGCTTGGCGGGACACCGCGCGGGCGCGGAGGCATTGCGCCGCACCGTGGAGGCCGCGCCGGGCCTGGGAATCGGCGTGCTGACGCTGTTCGCCTTCTCGTCGGACAATTGGCGGCGCCCGCCGGAGGAAGTCGCCGGCCTGATGCAATTGCTGGCGGAACATCTCCGCTCCGAAACCGGCCGCTGCCTGAAGAACGGAGTGCGCATCGAGGTGATTGGGCGGCGCGACCGCCTGGGGGGCGAGCTGCCCGCCGCTATCGCGCAGGCCGAATCGGCCACCGCCGCCGGAGCGAAACTGCATCTGCGCATCGCCGTAGACTACTCCGGCCGGGATGCCATTGCGGAGGCGGTGCGGCAAGCCGCGCACGCCGGCCTGGTCTGCCGCGAGTGCCTGGAGGAGCAATTGGGTCCGCCGGTGGACCTGCTGATCCGCACCGGCGGCGAGCAGCGCCTCAGCGATTTTCTGCTGTGGGAGTGCGCCTACGCCGAACTGATATTCTCCCGGCGCATGTGGCCGGATTTCGATGCGCCCGACCTGGAAGCCGCCATCCGCCAGTTCCATTCCCGCCAGCGGCGCTTCGGCGCCCTCCCGCCCGTGCCGGCGGTTTCCGCCGCGAGCACGCGCGCTTGGCTAGACTGATGATGAGAAGTCAGGAGTCGGAATTCAGGAGCCGGAAGTGGGACAGGCCAGGAGGCCTGTCCTACTGTTAGCGTGCAGTTCTCCGCCACAAACGAACATGCCGGCAAGCGTCTGGACCAGGCGCTGCACGAGCGGTTTCCCGAATTCAGCCGTTCCCGCCTGCAAGACTGGATCAAGCGCGCACGCGTGCTGGTGAACGGCGCGGCCGCGCGCTCCTCCCGCGTGCTGCGCGCCGGCGACCGGATTGACGTGCAACCCGCCGAACTGCCTCCGCTGCGCGCCGTACCCGAAGCCATTCCGCTGCGCGTGCTCTACGAAGACCCCGACTTCGTGGCTATCGATAAGCCCGCGGGCATGGTGGTGCACGCCGGCGCCGGAGTGCATACAGGTACGCTGGTGAACGCGCTGCTGGGCCGATTCCAGTCGCTTTCGGCGTTGGGCGGCGATCTGCGGCCCGGCATCGTACATCGCCTGGACCGCTTAACCAGCGGCGTGATTCTGGTGGCCAAGAACGACGCCGCGCACCGCGCGCTGGCCGCGCTGTTCGCCGGCCGCCAGGTGGAGAAGACCTACCTGGCGCTGGTGCACGGCAACGTGACCGCGGATTCCGGGCGCATCGAAAAACCTATCGCGCGCGATCCGCGGCGCCGCACGCGCATGACCGCCCGCCTGGGCCACGGCCGCGCCGCCTGGACCGCATACCGCGTCCTGCGCCGCTTCGCGGGCGGCCCGGGTTTCACTCTGCTGGAGGTGCGCATCGGCACCGGCCGTACGCACCAGATCCGCGTGCATCTCTCCAGCATCGGCCATCCGGTAGCGGGCGACCGTCTTTACGGGGCGCCCTCCAAAAGCGAAATTCACCCGGCTGGCGGGCGCTTTTTCCTGCACGCCCACCGCATCCGGTTTCAACACCCGTTCACCGGCCAGCCGGTCGAAATCGAGTCGCCCTTGCCCGGCGACCTGAAGGGCTGGATGGAAGAGTTATAATTAGTCCCAATGAAAGCCTTTTATTTCCTGGCGGCGCTGGCCATGTGTTGCCCCGCCATCCACGCGCAACAGGCGGTTTCGCCGGCCGCGCAGAAGCCGGCCGAGATCCTCGACGATCCCAGTACCCGCATTATTCTGGACGTCACCCGCGTCAACATGCTCTTCACGGTCACCGACAAGAAGGGCCGCTTCGTAACCGACCTGACGAAAGACGACTTCCAGGTCTTCGAAAACAAGACGCCGCAGACCATCGCGGAGTTCACGGCCGAAACCGACCTTCCCTTGCGCCTCGGCATCCTGATCGACACCAGCAACAGCATCCGGGAGCGCTTCAAGTTCGAGCAGGAAGCCGCCATTTCGTTCATCAACAGCGTGGTTCATCAGGGCCACGACAAAGCCATGGTGGTGAGTTTCGATACTTCGGCCGAGCTGGTGGCGGACCTCATCGACGACACCGAAAAGCTGCAAACAGCCATCCGCGGCCTGCGTCCGGGCGGTGGCACGGCGCTGTTCGACGCCATCTACTTCGCCTGCCGCGACAAGCTTGCCAAGGACCAGCCGCGGCACAAGTTCCGGCGCGCCATCGTGATCGTCAGCGATGGCGACGACAACCAGAGCCAGGTATCGCGCGACCAGGCATTGGAAATGGCGCAGAAGGCCGATGTGGTGATCTACGCGATTTCGACCAACGTGATCCGCGGCGAAACGGATGGCGACAAGATTCTGAAATACCTGACCGCGGAAACCGGCGGCCAGGCTTTCTTCCCCTTTAAGGTGGAAGACCTGGAGCAGTCGTTCGAGAATATCGCCAACGAGCTGCGGCATCAGTACAACGTCTTCTACCGCCCGGAGCCTTTGAAGGCGGATGGCCTGTATCACACCGTGGATCTTAGGGTGAAGGGCCGCAAGGATCTGGTGGTGCGGTGCCGCAAGGGCTATTACGCGCCGAAGTTGTAGGACAGGCCTCCGGGCCTGTTCCGCCGACCGTGTGCCTCCAAAGATGAGTTTTCTGCATCGAACGGTGCAGCTAACGCATGATTTTGCACGGCTGCCCGCATCGCCGCCCGAACGGCCATGTGCGTGCTTTGTCTAAGATTGCCGTGGGTCCGTTTAGGCGGGAATCCCGGCTTCAAAACGAAAGACGAAGGGACGACTTCTTATGAGAATGCACGCAAGACATTTTGTCCGGGTTCTGGCGGTTGCGGCTAGTATTGGAATCAGCGGGTGCATGGTACAGGCAATCGGGGCTCCATTTTTCCAGGACCAGGCCCAGACCCAGGATTACTCGAAAAACAAGACATACCAGCAAGGTGTGCGCGAAGGCAAGGATGACAAAGCGCACAACCGGGACCACAGCAAGAAGAGGCACTTCAAGAAAGACGAAGACCAGAAAGCCTACGAAGCCGGCTATCAGAACGGCCACGGTAATTGAGGTAAGCGGAGTAACCGCTTCACTCAGATAACCGCCGCCGGGCCGAGTCAAATAGGGCGGGCGCCTTCGGACGCCCTCGCCCTCCCAAATGACGACGTCGAGCTGGGCTGTCCCGTACCGCGCCTGACGCTGCTCTTCTTCGGCGCGGCCAAGGATGTTCCGGAAGCAGCAGAAAAGGTCACCGCCGGGACAGCCTGCGACATCTCGCAGAGCAAGCTAACAGCCAAACGCGGAGCCCGTCGAAATCTCCTTCATTCGCCCAAATCCTAAGCGCCTGCCAGGGGCGAACCCGATTGCGCCCTGAGCGTCTCGCCGGTGGCTTGCCGTTGCCAGTACTGCTGGCCACGCTCGAACCCCCGCTGAAACGGCTCGGAATTCCAAACATCCGGATACCACCACTTCAAGCAGTCGGCCTGCTCGTCGAGCGATCTGCCGCGGCATTCGCGGCGCAACGCGGAGTTAAAGCCGGCGCGATAGACATCCTCGTCCAACTCGAAGTTGTGCCCCAATGCCTGGTAGTGTTCTTGTTCGGCGTCGCGCAACCCAAGCCACCAGTCCTTCTGCGCGGCATCGAGGCTCTCCGCCCCGGCGTCCGCTAACAACTTGTGAGCGCGCTTTTCTTCCGAATGGTCCACGGCAAGTACTAGAACTATCGACCGCCCATGCCGCAAGGCATCTTCGTAGAAGAAGATTTCATCCGAAGGGACGCCCGCGTTGCTCTGGTCGTCGGCCGCGTTACCCAGTGCGGCGCCGCCTGCCGCGCCGGCCGCGCCAAACAAAGCCGCCCCGACAAGCCCAAACGCCAATACCGGTCCAACGCCAGGAATGAGCAGCGCGGTCGCGGCCATTCCCAATTCAAGCCCCCCAGCCACGCCCAAGGCGCCGCCCAGCATGCCCCCGATCGCGCCGCCGACGCCCGGCTGTTCGGTATCCGACGTCGCAATGGTATGGATCTCCTCCTCCGAAGAACTCGGACAGAGCAGATTGACCTGTTTCTCCGAGAATCCGGCGAGCCGCAACGAGACTGCCGCATCTCGCGCCGTCTGATAGACCTTGAAAACGCCAACGACAGTTTCCATATCAGGCATTCTAGCACGTTGATTCCAATGTGCGAATTAGGGCCGAACTGGGCTTTTGCCATGGCGATGCCCGCCCCGACCATGCATGGTCAGGTGACCTTTGGCGGTCGCAAGCTTCAGCTAGCTAGAGGTTTGGCAGGCGCTCTCGCCTGCCTTCAGGCGTCTGCCCGCCGGCCCCTGTTCTGGTGTAAGCTAATTTCCGTACAGCCGGAGGACGCTCCATGCCACCCAGAGCTGCATTCATTCTTCTCGCAGCGGCCTGCTGCGCCGCCGCGCAGACTCCCGCGCATCAACATGCCGGCGAGGCCGCCATTCCGCTCCAACCGTTGGCCCAGCAAGTCCGCCGCCTGGAAGATGCCATGAATTACCTGGGCCAGCCGTTTCCAGCGGCGGACCACTCGGCGATCAACGCGGCCATCGCCAATGCCGACGAGGCCGCGGCCGTCGCGGAACTGGAAAAGATTCTCGACCGGTATGCTCTCGCGATCGTCGATATCAACGCCGAAAGCCGCGTGAAAGTCGAGCCGGGGCCGGCCAAGCCCGAGTTGGTGGAGGGCGGCACGCGGCTGTTTCTGGTGAAGGTAATCAACCGCGCCAACGTGACCGCGCCCCTGCGCGTGACCAGCCCCAATAGCGGCAACGTCTACATTCAATCCACCGGCAATCCCGAACCCAAACTGCAGTTGACCCCGCAGGATGCCGCCGACCGCTGGGCCGAAATCTCCATCTATGACAAGCCGCCCATGGATCGCCGCCTCTCCGGCCTGGCATTGGATTACCGAATCCTTCAGATCTATAGCCGGGATAGCGGGCAGCGCTCCGCACAGATCAGTTTCAACGTGGGACAGGGCAGCCAGGACATCGGCTTTCGCAACGACATACTGGTGCTCTTTAACGCGCTCCCGGCGCGCGCCATTAAGTTGCGCGTGCGCGACGAGAAAGGCCAGCCGGCCATGGCCTCGTTTGTCATTCGCGACCGCCTGAACCGGCTCTATCCGAATCCCTCGAAGCGCCTCGCGCCCGATTTCTTTTTCCAGCCGCAAATCTATCGCGCCGATGGTGAGAGTATCAGCCTGCCGCCGGGTTACTATAACATCACTTACACCGGCGGACCGGAATACCGTGCGCACACTAAGGAGTTCGCGGTGGACGGCAACGGTCCCGCCGAACTCTCGTTTCAACTGGAACGTTGGATCGATCCGGCGAAGTACGGCTGGTATTCCGGCGATCACCATGTGCATGCCGCGGGTTGCTCGCATTACCAGAACCCCACCGAAGGCGTGTTGCCGCGGGATATGATCCGGCAGATATCGGGCGAGCGGCTGAACATCGGCTCCGTGCTCACATGGGGACCCGATTACTACTATCAAAAACAGTTCTTTTCCGGGCACGACGATCCGCTTTCCAAGCCCGATGAACTGATGCACTACGATCTGGAAGTCCGGATTTCCGTCCAGCCACGCCGGCCACATCGTGCTGCTCGGCCTGCGGGAGCAGGATTATCCCGGCGCCACACGGATTTCAGACTGGCCCACTTGGGATCTGCCGATCTTCCGCTGGGCCAAGTCCCAGGGCGCCGTCGTAGGATTCGCGCACTCCGGTTGGGGGCTGGAAGTCATGAGCGACGATCTGCCCAATTACGAAATGCCGGGCTTCGACGGGATCGGCGCAAACGAGTACATCGTGGATGTCACCGAGCCCGGCTTGGTGGATTTCATTTCGTCGGTGGACACGCCCTATGTGTGGGAGCTGAGTATCTGGTACCACACGCTGAACGTTGGATTCCGGACGCGCATCGCCGGCGAGACGGATTTCCCGTGCATCTACGATCAGCGTGTGGGGATCGGACGCACTTATACCAAGCTGGAGAACCTGAGCTACGCGAACTGGCTGCAGGCCTTGAAGGCGGGGCGGAGTTATGTCTCCGATGGGAAGAGCCACCTGATGGATTTCAAGCTGAATGACACGCTGGTGGGGACCGGTGCGAGCGAAGTGCGGCTGGGCGCGCCCGCGAGCGTCCACGCGCAGGTCAAGGTGGCCGCGTATCTGGATCCGCTGCCGGACCCGTCCATTCGCGGCAAGCGCTACGACGAGAAGCCGTACTGGGATGTGGAGCGGGCGCGGATCGGCGATGCGCGCGAAGTGCCGGTGGAACTGGTGGTGAATGGCCAGGCCGTGGCGCGGAAGAATGTGCCGGCCGACGGGCAGGCGCGCGACGTGGCATTCGACGTGGCCATCGAAAAGAGCAGTTGGGTCGCCGTCAGGATACTGCCGTCGGCGCATACCAATCCAATCTTCGTGCTGGTGGGGGGAAAGCCCGTGCGCGCATCGCGGCGCAGTGCGGAATGGTGCCTGGCGGCGGTCAGCCAGTGCTGGACGCAGAAAGCGCCGCACACTGCGGTGGCGGAGCTCGGCGCGGCGCGGCAGGCCTACGATCACGCGCGCGAAGTCTATAAGAGGTTGATCGGTGAGAGCGAGTGAAGAGCGGGTTCTGGAGAACCCGCGCAGGCCGGGAGGCCTGCCCCACTTAGAGGGTCGGCCCATCCGGCTCGAAATCAGCCGCGAGTTGGCCGACCGCCGCGGCGCGGTCCACGCCGGCGCGTTTATCCGCGAACGGCGAATCGCTTTCGACGCGGAACTGGCCGCCGACCCGCGGGAGTTCGCCCGCATCTTCGTGCATGAAATCTTCCATTTCGTGTGGTTGCGGTTGGGCAACCCGCGCCGCTGGTCGTACGAGGCGCTGCTGCGCGAGGAACTGCGCAGCCGGGCTCGCGGCGAACTGGGCTGGTCCGCGGAGTGGCGCAAGCGGGCGCTCGCGGCGCGCGATGCCGGACGCCGCACCCGGCACTGGCGCGAATACGTCTGCGAGAGCTTCTGCGACACCGCGGCGTGGATGTTTTCGGGCGTGCCCGCGCATCGCGAATACACCCTGGCCCGCCGCTTTTGCCGGCGCCGCCGCCAATGGTTCCAGGAGTCCGACGTTACGGGTCGAATCTCGATATAATCTTTACAGAGGCCATATAGTGGAAGGTCGAGGAGATTTTATGTCGGCTCTGCGCCTGGGTACCGTGCTGCTCACCGGATTCCTGCTGGGTTGCGTGATCTATGGGTGCTCGCCGGTGAGGCCCGCCAAAGCCGCATCGCTCAAGCCGGATAGGGAACGGCACACCGCGCCCGATTTCGCGCTGAAGGACGCCGACGGCAAAACCGTGCGCCTTTCCGATTACAAAGGCAAAGTGGTTTTGCTCGATTTCTGGGCCACCTATTGCGGCCCGTGCAAAATCGAGATCCCCTGGTTCATGGATTTCGAGCGCAAACACAAAGACCAGGGCTTCTCCGTGCTGGGTGTCGACATGGACGACGAGGGGTGGGACGCCGTCAAGCCTTTCGTCAACGATGTGGGAATCAACTACCGTATCGTGGTAGGCAATGACTCCACCGCCGATAAGTTCGGCGGCATTGAAGCGCTCCCGACCACTTTCCTGATCGACCGGGACGGCAAAATCGCCGACGTCCATGTTGGCCTGACGAGCAAGAGTGACTTTGAAAATGCCATCGAACAACTATTGCAAACACCCCCGCATGGCGGGGGGATCATGCTGGGCAGGACGCATCCCGCTGGCGGTTCTGGGCGCGTGTCTCTGCCTGCCGAGCTTGTGGGCGCAAGGTAACCAGTACCTGACAGCCGCGGCGCCCGGGAAGCTGGTGGCCAAGCGCGGCGCCTCCGCCGAGGGCAAGATCGCGGTGTCCATCCAGCCCGGCTTTCACGTGAATAGCAACAAGCCCAGCGCCGACTACTTGATCCCGCTGAAGCTGACCTGGACTCCCGGCGGCGCGCTGGAGCCTGGCGAGGTGGTATTCCCCAAGCCGCAAATGGAGAAGTACGAGTTCTCCGACGAGCCGCTCTCCGTTTTCACCGGCGATTTCGATTTGATCGCCAGGTTCAAAGTGCCGGCCGGCGCATCCCAAGGACCGGGCATCATGCTCGGCAAGCTGCGCTACCAGGCCTGCAACAGCAACTCCTGCTTCCCCCCGAAAACGGTGGACGTGCGGCTCTCGTATCAAGTGCAATAGCATTGGCAGGCTGAAGACCTGCCCCACCAACTAGCGGAACTTTTCAGGTGGATGCACTCGGATCTTCGTGAAGTCCGGACGCCCCGGATTGACCAGCCAGTTCGATTCGACCAGAGCTATAACAGTTCCCGGAATGCGCACTACGTCTTTGACCGTGTGAAAGATTTCCTTTTGTAGCCAAACTTGCGGCGGGCGGCCTGGCGATCGAACTTCCAGGCGATTTTGACGCGATCGCGATTCATCCGCCGATTCCAGGCTCTCGCTTCCCGGC
>Ga0302326_10009088_pt1 | contig 21802 bp, 18 predicted proteins | sample Palsa_T0_3_FD_202264 | JGI IMG/M metagenome (GOLD analysis project Ga0302326, IMG submission 202264) | Peat permafrost microbial communities from Stordalen Mire near Abisko, Sweden - Palsa_T0_3 | ecosystem: Environmental > Terrestrial > Soil > Palsa > Peat permafrost | place: Sweden: Abisko... | reverse complement strand
AGCCAGTCACCGTCGCCGTCAGCATCGCCGTCGCCTACGCCGTCAGCGAGCAGCACGACGCCGAACCCGAGCGGTAGCTCGACCGCACCGGCGAGCCAGTCCACAGGCGGCACTCAGTCCAGCGCGGCCAGCCAGTCAGACGCGGCTAGCAGCCCTGCCTCATCAGGCGCGCTGAACGGATCGGCCGTCGTGACGCGCGGCACTGCGGCGAAGGCCAGGTCCGGGCCGGGAGTCACGACGTCGAGTCCGTGCGCCAAGGCGCCGAATCCGAAGGCCAAGAAGAAGACATCGTCGTCCCCGTCCGGAGTGCACGCCAGCCCGGAGGTGAGCAGCGCCGCCATGCTGTTCCGGGTCGGCGGGGCTAATGTCCGGCTGGACGCCGCCCAGACGTCCGTGGCGGACGGGGCTGGCGAGATCGTCTAGCTCGCGCTGGCTGGCGGGCGCGCTGGCAGGCGGGCGCCCGCGGGCAGGCGCGCGCGCCGGCCGCTGGCAAGCGGCTCAGGCCCAGCGGCCCGAGCGGCTCAGCACAGTCGCGGCCGCCACGACTCCTGCGGTTGAGGCCCGGAGCACGGTCGGGCCGAGGCGCGCAGGGACCGCCCCGGCCGCCCGGAATGCCTCGTCCTCGCGCGGCGCGATGCCTCCTTCCGGGCCGACGATCAGCACGATCTCGCCGTCAGGCGGCAACGGCACGCCGGTCACCGGTACCTGCGCGTCCGGGTCAAGCAGGATCGCGCTGGCGGCGGCCGCGATCCGGCTCGTCGCTGCAGCCAGGCCGGCCTGCTCGGTGACCTCCGGAAACCAGATCCGCCTGCTCTGCTTGGCGGCCTGCTCCGCAGCCGAGCTCCACCGGGCACGCGACTTCGCCGCCCGCTCGCCCCGCCAGACCGCGACGCACCGCTCGGCCGCCCACGGCACGATGACGTCCGCGCCCACTTCGGTCAGCAGCTCGACGGCCAGCTCGCCGCGGTCGCCCTTCGGGATCGCCTGGAGGACGACGAGCTGCGGCTGGGGCCGGGGCTCGGTCCTCCTGGACAGCACAGTCAGCTCGAGCTCGTTCGGACGCGCCGCGTCGACAACGCATTCGGCGACCATTCCGGCGCCGTCGGTAAGGTCAGCTCGCTCGCCGGCCATCAGCCGCCGGACCGTGCTGGCATGCCTGCCCTCCTGACCGCGCAGGGTCAGGTGATCGCCGGCCAGATCCGCCGCGGCGGCAATGAAGACCGGCGGCCGGGCCGGGCGGCCGGCCAGGGAGTCAGCGGCTGTTGAAGGCATCTCGCAGCCGGGAGAAGAAGCCCTGCTGGCCAGGCGCGAACTTGCCGGGCGGAGCTTCCTCGCCCCGGAGCTTGGCGAGCTGCCGCAGCAGTTCCTCCTGCTCGGGCTCGAGCTTGATCGGTGTCTCGACGGTGACGTGGATGATCAGGTCGCCGCGGCCGGAGCTGTTCAGGCGCTCGGTGCCCTGCCCGTACATCGGGATGGCATGACCCGACTGGGTGCCCGGCCTGATGTCCAGCTCAGCCGGCCCGTCGAGCGTATCTACCTGGAGCGTGGCCCCCAGGGCGGCAGCCACCATCGGGATGGTGACGGTGCAGTGCAGATCGTCGCCCTGGCGCTCGAAGATGGGGTGCGGCCGCTGCACGATCTCCAGGAAGAGATCACCAGCCGGACCGCCGCCAGGACCGACCTCGCCCTCCCCGGCCAGCTGGATGTGCGTGCCGTCCTCGACGCCCGCGGGGATGCGCACCTTGATCGTGCGCCGCGTCCTGACCCGGCCGTCCGCATCGCACTCGGGGCACGGCTTGCGGATCACGGTGCCGAAGCCGCCGCAGCCGGGGCACGGCCGCGATGTCATCATCTGGCCGATGAACGACCTCGTGACCTGGCTCACCTCACCGCGGCCATTGCAGATGTCGCAGGTCACCGGGTGGGTACCGGGGGCCGAGCCCTCACCCGAGCAGGTCGGGCAGACCACCGCGGTGTCGACGGCCAGCTCTCTGGTCGTACCGAACGCGCACTCAGACAGGTCAAGGTCGACGCGGATCGTGGCGTTCCTGCCGCGCCGGGCACGGCTGCGCGGACCGCGGGCCGCCGCGCCGCCGCCGAAGAAGGCGTCCATGAGATCGCTGAACGGGAAGCCGGCTGACCCGAAGCCCGGCGCGCCGGCGCGCTGCGCGTACGGGTCAGCGCCCAGGTCGTACATCTGGCGCTTCTCCGGATCGGAGAGCACCTCGTAGGCCTGGGTAACTTCCTTGAATCGCTCCTGGAGCGCAGGATCCGGGTTCACATCAGGATGCAGTTCCCTGGCCAGCCGCCGGTAGGCCTTCTTGATCTCCTCGGGGCCCGCGTCACGGCGGACGCCGAGTATCCCGTAATAGTCGTTTGCCACCGGCATCCCTAGGACTCCGCCAGGATCTGGCCAACGTAACGTGCCACTGCGCGAACTGCTCCCATCGCCGTCGGGTAATCCATCCTGGTCGGGCCGAGTACGCCAAGCCGGGCCAGCGACTGATCGCCGGACCCGTATCCGGTGGCGACCAGCGACGTGCTCCGCAGCCCCTGCACTTCGTTCTCCGAGCCGATCCGGACCGTGACGGTCGCCTGGTCGCCCGACTCGCCCAGCAGGCGCATGAGAACTACCTGTTCCTCCAACGCTTCCAGTACCTCGCGCAATCCCCTGGAGAAGTCAGCCTGGGTGAGGTTCGCCGCACCGCCGACGACCACTCGTTCCTCGTGCCGCTCCACCAGAGTCTCCACGATCACCGAGAACACGGCGGTCGCATTCGGCCGCTCGACCGCGCTGACCCGCTCGGGCAGCCCGGCGACGACCGACGCGACGTCAGCGAGCCGCCGCCCGTCCAGGCAGGCGTTCAGCACAGCGCGCAGCTGAGTGATCGATTCCTCACCGATCGGAGCAGGCAGTTCGACAGTACGCTGCTCGACCCGGCCGGTATCGGTAATCAGCACCAGCAGCAGGCGGCGGTCAGTGAGCGGGACTAGCTCGATATGGCGCACCGTCGACCTGGTCAGCGACGGGTACTGCACGACGGCGACCTGCCTGGTCAGCTGAGCGAGCAGCCGGACCGTCCGCATGACGACGTCATCGAGGTCGTAGGCGCCCGCCAGGAAAGTCTCGATCGCCCGGCGCTCGGCTCCGGACAGCGGCTTGACGCCGGACAAGCGGTCGACAAACAGCCGGTAGCCCTGATCGGTGGGAATCCGGCCGGCGCTGGTGTGCGGCTGGACGATGAAGCCCTGCTCCTCCAGCACTGCCATGTCGTTACGGATGGTCGCCGGGGAGACGTCCAGATTGTGCCGGTCTACCAGCGACTTTGAGCCGACCGGCTCGTTCGTGGAGACAAAGTCCTCCACGATCGCGCGCAGGACCGCCAGTTTCCTGTCGTCGAGCACGCAGCCACCTCCCCTTGGCACTCTTAGGGTCTGAGTGCCAAGTCTATGGCCCAACTCGGGCTGCAGCACAGATCGGCGCGGGGGCGCGCTGGCGTAAAGCCGACATATCTGACGCCGGGGCTGTCCGCGATCCGCTGGCGTCCGTCCGGTACGTGAGTTATGCGTCTTATGCGCAAAGTCATCGGGGCGGCGGCCGGTCGCGAAGGCCCATGGGTGACAGCTGCCGGGCCCTAGTCGGTCAGATCCCTGATGACCGCGTCGGCGAGCAGGCGGCCCTGCCTGGTCAGCCGGACGCTTCCGGCATCCAGGGCCGGGCCGCTGGCAAGGCCGTCAGCGACCGCGCGCCGGGCGGCCGCGCGGCCAGCGGCACTGAGCTCGGTGACCGGGCAGCCGGAGGCCAGCCTGGTCGCCAGCATGATGCGCTCGGTGGCCTGCTCAGCTGCCGTGAGGACCTCCCTGGCCTGCGCCGGGCTCAGTCCGGCGGTGATCCGCTGTGCGTAGGCAGCGGGATGCCTGACGTTCCACCAGCGGGTACCGCCGGCATGGCTGTGCGCGCCAGGACCGATCCCCCACCAGTCGCCGCCTGTCCAGTAGAGCTGATTGTGGCGGCACGCAGACTCGGCGCTCACCGCCCAGTTCGAGACCTCGTACCAGGTCATCCCGGCCGCGCCAAGGCGCTCGTCCGCGATCACGTAGCGGTCGGCCAGCACGTCGTCGTCCGGCATCGGCAGCTCGCCGCGGCGGATCCTGGCCGCCAGCCTGGTGCCCTCCTCCACGATCAGCGAGTAGGCGGAGATGTGGTCGGGGCCGGCGGACAGCGCGCAGTCGAGGGAGCGCTCCCAGTCCGCGTCGCTCTCGCCCGGCGTGCCGTAAATGAGGTCCAGGCTGACCCGGTCGAACCCGGCCGCGCGCGCCCACCCGGCGCACCGCTCAGGGCGGCCTGGCCGGTGCACCCGGTCCAGCACCGTGAGCACGTGCGGGACGGCGCTCTGCATGCCCAGCGAGATGCGGGTGAAGCCGCCAGCGCGCAGCTGCGCCAGCACCCGCTCATCGACCGTCTCCGGATTCGCCTCGGCGGTCACCTCGGCGCCGTCGGCCAGGCCCAGCTCACCGTCGATCGCCGCCAGGATGGCGGTCAGATCGGCCGGCGGGAGCAGGGTAGGCGTGCCGCCGCCGAAGAACACCGTCTGCACCGGCCCGGTGCGGCCGGCCAGCACCTTCGCCGCGAGCCTGACCTCGCCGATGGCCAGCGCCGCGTACGACTCGCGGGAGGCGCCGCCGCCCAGCTCGGTCGCGGTGTAGGTGTTGAAGTCGCAGTAGCCGCACCTGGTCTGGCAGAACGGAACGTGCACGTAGATGCCGAACGGCGCGGCGCCGAGCCGCTCCAGCGCTGGCTCGGGCAGGCTGCCGTCTGCGGGCGCAGGGTCTCCGGCCGGCGGCTGCGCGGCCATCTCAGTACTCCCCTGCTCCGGCCGCCGCGCCGCGGCCAGACTGCGCGGCCACGCTGGTCACGCCCGGCTGACCAGGTCGGCGGCCAGCTCGTCCCACTTCGCGGCCCGGCCCTCCAGCTCCAGCAGCCTGAGCAGGACGTCGCGGTCGCCGTAACAGGCCCGCATCGACTCGGCGACTGTCACCGCGTGATCCGGACGACTCAGCACAGTCAGCTCGTCACCTGCCGCAACGGGGCCAGCCGTCAGCACTCGCAGGTAGGCACCGGGACGGCCAGCCTCGGCAAAGCGCTTCACCCAGTGCTGCTCGTCCAGCCAGAACTTGAAGGTCACGCACGGAATGCGGGGCAGCGTGATCTGCACCACGGCACCGCCGGCCCGCCACGTCTCGCCGATCAGCGCGGCATTGACGTCGATCCCGCTGGTCGTGAGGTTCTCGCCGAAGATGCCGTTGACCAGTTCCCGGCCAAGCTGCTCAGTCCACCAGTCCAGGTCCTCCCTGGCGTAGGCATAGAGGGCCTGATCGAGTCCGCCGTGGTTCGCCCGGTCGACGCACTCATCTCCGTCCAGGCCGGACGGAGATGCGAGGACGGGGCCGTCCACCGGGCGCTTGTTGATACCCGTCCGGCTCGGCTTCCCCCCGATCAGCAGGTCTTCTCCCTGGCCGCGATTCACTGAGATCACCCGCGCTGCTGGCATGAACCCGACGCTAGCTGAGCCGGCCGTGCCATGCGAATGCCGGCGGACGCCGGCTGCGCCAGCGAACGTGTCGGGGAGCCGGACCGAGCGGGTTCCAGCCCGGTGCATACTCTTCGGGATACAGAGCAGCCCATTTCAGGGTGCCGATTACCCGGCTGAGGACATGCGGATGAGTTCAGGCAGTTCCGGCGACGAGAACGCCGACCAGCCCGGCGCAGCCGAGGAGCCGAGCTGGATGCGGGAGCCAGCCCAGAATCCCTGGACTGCCCCCTACCAGCCAGCTGACAGCCCGACCGCGCCCGCCCCGGCCCCGTGGCCGCAGGCCGAGCAGGCCAGCGCCCCGCAGCCCTCGCCGGCAGACCCGTGGGCCCAGCCTCAGCAGCCCGGCGGCTTCGCTCCGCCACCGCCGGGCGATCCGCAGGGCCAGGGCTACCCGCAGGCACCGGGCTATCCGCAGGGCCAGGGCTACCCGCAAGGACAGGGCTGGCCGCAGGCACCGGGCTACCCCCAGGGCCAGGGCTACCCGCCCACCGGCTACCAGCCGTACTACGGCGCCACGGCCAGGAACAACCCGCTCGCCATCGCCGCCCTCGTGTGCGGCATCGCGCAGTTCGTGCTCGGCCTGCTGATATTCGGGAACATCCTGCTCGCGATCCCGGCGATCATCTGCGGCGCGCTCGGGCTTAAGCAGACCCGGCTCCGCGGCGAGCGCGGCCGGGGCATGGCGATCGCGGGCCTCGTCCTCGGCATTCTCGGCGTGGTGTACTTCGCGCTGGTCATTGTGGTGTTCGCCGTGGCCTCCCACCTCCGCCACACGACGAGCTGAGGCGCCGGCAGCAGGTCAGGAGCGCTTCTTGTCTGGCGGCGCCTCGGTCGACAGGGCTGCGACGAAGGCCTCCTGCGGCACCTCGACCCGCCCGATGACCTTCATCCGGCGCTTGCCTTCCTTCTGCTTCTCCAGCAGCTTGCGCTTCCGGGTGATGTCACCGCCGTAGCACTTGGCCAGCACGTCCTTGCGGATGGCCCGGATGTTCTCGCGCGCGATGATCCGGGAGCCGATAGCAGCCTGGATCGGGACCTCGAACTGCTGCCGCGGGATAAGTTCCTTGAGCCTGGCGGTCATGCCGAGCCCGTACTCGCGGGCCTTGTCGGTGTGCACGATCTGGCTGAAGGCGTCCACAGCGACGCCCTGCAGCAGGATGTCGACCTTCACCAGGTCCGACTCCTGCTCTCCGGCCGGCTCGTAGTCAAGCGACGCGTAACCGCGGGTGCGCGACTTGAGCTGGTCGAAGAAGTCGAAGATGATCTCGCCGAGCGGCATGGTGTAGCGGATCTCGACCCGGTCGGACGACAGGTACTCCATGCCGAGCAGGACGCCGCGGCGGCTCTGGCACAGCTCCATGATCGCGCCGACGTAGTCAGTCGGCGCCAGCACGGTGGCCCGGACCACCGGCTCGAACACCTGGGCAATCTTGCCTTCGGGGAACTCGCTGGGGTTAGTGACCGTGATCTCATGGCCCGCCTCGGTCACCACCCGGTAGACCACGTTGGGCGCGGTGGAGATCAGGACCAGGTCGAACTCGCGCTCCAGCCGCTCCCGGATGATCTCCATGTGGAGCAGGCCGAGGAAGCCGCAGCGGAACCCGAAGCCGAGCGCGGTCGAGGTCTCGGGCTCGTAGACCAGCGAGGCGTCGTTGAGCCTCAGCTTGTCCAGGGCATCCCGCAGCTCGGGGTAGTCGTCGCCGTCCACCGGATACAGGCCCGAGAAGACCATAGGCCTGGGATCGGCGTAGCCCGGAAGTGCCTCGGTTGCGGGGCTCGCGAGCGTGGTCAGCGTGTCGCCGACCCGCGCCTGCCGGACGTCCTTGACGCCGGTGATCAGGTAGCCGACTTCGCCGGCGGCGAGGCCGTCGGACGGCACCGGCTCGGGCGAGATGACTCCAATCTCGAGCGTCTCGTGGACCGACCTGGTCGACAGCATGAGCGTGCGCTCGCGGCGGGATAGCCGGCCGTCCACCACCCGCACGTAGGTCACGACGCCGCGGTAGGTGTCGTAAACGGAGTCGAAGATCAGCGCGCGGGCCGGGGCGTCCGGGTCGCCGGCCGGGGGCGGTACCTGCTCCACGACGGCGTTCAGCAGCTCAAGCACACCCTCGCCGGTCTTGGCCGACACCCGGAGGACCTCGGAGGGGTCGCAGCCGATGATGTTCGCGAGCTCGGCCGCGTACTTCTCCGGCTGGGCGGCGGGCAGGTCGATCTTGTTCAGCACCGGGATCAGGTGCAGGTCAGCGTCGAGGGCCAGGTAGAGGTTCGCCAGCGTCTGGGCCTCGATGCCCTGAGCCGCGTCCACCAGCAGGATCGCGCCCTCGCAGGCGGCGAGCGACCTGGATACCTCATAGGTGAAGTCGACGTGGCCGGGGGTGTCGATGAGGTTCAGCACGTACTGGGTGCCGTCGGGCCCTCGCCACGGCAGCCGGACGGCCTGGGACTTGATCGTGATGCCCCGTTCCCGCTCGATGTCCATGCGGTCCAGGTACTGGGCCCGCATCTGCCGGTCGGTGACCACCCCGGTGAACTGCAGCATCCGGTCGGCCAGGGTGGACTTGCCATGGTCGATGTGGGCGATGATGCAGAAGTTGCGGATGATGGGCTGCGGAGTCCGTGCGGGCTCGGGCGCGGGCAGCTGCTCAGTGTGCTGCTGCGGCGTTAGTGACACAGTGCATCCGCCAGGTGGTAGTCGGCTCGGTGGTGGATCTGCGGCCGCCAGCGGTGGGCGAGCCGATGGCTCCGGCGCCACGCGGTACGCTGCCCCCGGCTTCTGGCCGTGCGGCCTCGGCCAGATCCGGGCGCGAGGCCCGGCGCGGCCGGCAGATCGCTCTCAGCGTCTATCGTTGCATGCCGGGGCCGGTGCCCTCGCCATCAGCCACCCGCCAGCCACTATGCCAGCTGCCCTGCCAGCTGCCTGGCCGCGCCGAGGGCGGGCCGGCGTATGTGGTTTGAGTGCCATGGCCAGTCTCGGCTATCCTTACCTACTGGCTGCCTGCAAGCCCGCGTTGGCCGCACTGTGCTGGGTGCACTGTGTGCGCTGGATAGGGCGCGAAGCCGCGAACCGTCTGCCTATCTGCGGCTCGTGCCGGCACCACCAGACACCGAGAGAGACTCGAGCGAGGCATTCGCGTGGCAAACATCAAGTCCCAGATCAAGCGCAACAAGCAGAACGAGAAGGCCCGGATCCGCAACAAGGCGGTCAAGTCCGAGCTGAAGACGTCCGTTCGCAAGTTCCGCGAGGCTGCTGAGGCTGGCGACAGTGAGGCCGCCGCGGCCGCGATGAAGACCGCGTCCATCAAGCTGGACAAGGCCGCGAGCAAGGGCGTCATCCACAAGAACCAGGCTGCCAACCGCAAGTCGGCTATCGCCAGGCGGGCTGAGCAGCTCAAGAGCGCCTAGGTTTTCGCAGGACCTGCTACCCGCAGGCTTCGGCGGCGGGCTCGCCCGAAGGCTTGAGCCCCCGCCTCCCGCGTCACCCTGGGCATAGCGCACGGCCCGGCAGGCAGCTGGCCGTGTAACTGGGAGCTTGCGATGTCCAGGCTGGCAGCAGTCAATGTCACTATTTCCTTCGGCGGCCTCGTCGTGCTCGACGGCGTCAGCCTCAGCATCGGCAGCGGCGATCGCGTCGGGATCATCGCGCCGAACGGGGTCGGCAAGTCCACCCTGCTCAGGGTCCTCGCGGGTGAGCTGGAGCCGGACAGCGGCTCGGTCACCAGGTCGCCAGCCACCACGACGGTCCTGCGGCTCGCCCAGGAGCCCGACATCAGGCCAGGCGAATCGCTCGCTGACCATCTTCAGCGGCGTACCCAGGTTGCGGCTGCGCAGGCCGACCTGGACGCATCGCTCGCCGGGCTTACTGCCGGCGAGGCCGGCGCCGATGACGCCTACGACAGCGCACTGCAGCGGTGGCTGACGCTCGGCGGGGCAGACCTGCCGGAGCGCATGGCTCAGGTCACCGCACAGCTGGGCCTTGCCGACAATCTTCTGAGCCGGAACGCGGCCGAGCTATCCGGCGGCCAGCAGGCACGGCTCGGTCTTGCCGCGGTCCTGCTGGCCGAGCCGGACATCCTGCTGCTGGACGAGCCCACCAATGACCTGGACGACGCCGGCCTGGAGCTCCTTGAGGGCCGGCTGCGGCGGACCAGGGCCGGCCTGGTCCTGGTGAGCCATGACCGCGCCATGCTGGCCGCGGTCGCCACCCAGATCCTGGAACTGGACGAGTTCACCAGGCACGGCTCGCTGTTCTCTGGCGGGTTCGACGCCTACGAGGCCGAGCGGGAGCTGGCCCGGCGCCGGGCAGCCGATGCGTACGCCGAGTACGAGACCGAGCGCGGGAAACTCACCGAGCAGGCGCGCCAGCACCGGGAGTGGGCCCGCTCGGGAGCCCAGCGGGCGGCTAATCCGCGGTATCAGCCCGATCCGGATAAGCACATCCGCGCCTTCCGTGTCGCAGGCGCGCAGCGGACCGGCGGTAAGGCCGCCGGCGTCGACAAGGCCATCGGCCGCCTGGACAGCAACGCCCCGGATGAGGTCCGCGAACCGTGGCGCCTGCAGCTCTCGATCGGCGAAACGCGCCGGGCCGGGGACGTGGCAGTCTCGCTGACCGGAGCCGTCGTCAGCCGGGGCGAGATCACGCTCGGCCCGGTCAGCCTCACCCTCGGGCCTTCCGACCGGATCCGGATCACCGGCCCGAACGGCTCAGGCAAGACGACGCTGGTCGATGCCCTGCTCGGCCGGGCACCGCTGACGGCCGGCCAGCGGTATGCAGGGCCGGGAGTCATTTTCGGCGAGGTCGACCAGACCCGCCGTGATTTCGCGACGCAGGAGCCGGTGTCCGAGGTCGTCCGCGCCGCGGCCGGGCTGCCGACACTCGAGGAGGCCAGAACCCTGCTGGCGAAGTTCCGGCTGCGCGGTGATGCGGCGCTCCGCCCTGCCAGCACGCTCTCGCCGGGCGAGCGGACGCGGGCGGGCCTGGCGCTCCTGCAGGCGCGCGGGGTCAACTTCCTGGTGCTCGACGAGCCGACCAACCACCTGGACATCGAGGCGATCGAGCAGCTCGAGCAGGCACTTGAGGGCTACTCCTGCACCCTGCTGCTGGTCACCCACGACCGGCGGCTGGCTGATGCGGTGCGCACTGATCAGGTCATCGACGTCACGGCGCTGCACGCCGCGCCGGGTACCTGACTGTCACGCTGCGTGCCGCTCATGAACGGCAGCAGCGCGGGACCAGTCAGGGTGCCCCCGCTCCCCTGGCCAGCCCCGGCGACATCGTCCGGGCGGCCGCTCAGCGGCCGCCCGGAAGCGCGGTCATGGCCCAGTAGCTGCAGCACGGCATGGTGGACTTCCTGACCTGGCCGGTGGCCGGCTGGTAGGTCCACAGCCGGTCGCCGGCCCCCTGGTAGAACAGCCAGCGGCCGTCCAGCGACCACGTCAGCTGCTGGCCGCCGGCCAGCGGGACAAGCCGCGGCCTGCCACCTCCGGCCGGAAGCACGAACAGCCGCTCGGCACCGCCCACGGCTGAGGTCAGGTCCATGGCAGCGATCATGGTGCCGTCAGGCGACACCGCCGCCGGCGTGGCGCCCCCGCTTGCGCCGAACCATCCGGCTGTCCGGCGCGGCGCCGGGAAGCTGGCGAGGCTGCCAGCAGCGATGTTGTAGGCCAGCAGCGTCCCGCACGCACCGACGCCCGCCGCCGGGACACTTGATGGCGGTGCCACACTCCGGCAGCGCGCGCCGTAGGCGACAAGGCGCGGCGTGCTGGCCAGAACCTCCGCACCCGCCGATTGCGGAAGGCGGACCGGGGCGCGGCCCGGACTCCACAGCTCGAGCACTCCCGTGTTGCTGTCCTGCTGCAGCAGCAGGCCCGCTGCCGTTCCCTCGATGAGCGCAGTACCGAGCGGCAGGCTGACCGGCGGACCCGCCGGACCTCCAGCCACCGGCACCGAGCGCACCACGGTCGGGCCATTGGTCTGGTACTCCAGCCACACCTGGCCCGGTGTGGCGGCCGGCATGAACATGTTGGTCAGCCCGAGTATCCGCGCCTTGCCCGTCAGGCCGGCCGGCACCGCCGACACGGTGTTCTGATCGTTGACGTAGACGAGCCAGTTCCCGACCGCGTCGACGAGGGGCTGCCCGCAGTTGCAGTTGATGATGCCCGGAAGCTTGCGCTCCGACAGGTGCCCGGTGCTCAGGTTGCCCACGTAGGCGGCGAGCCCGGTCCCGAGCGGCGCGCTGGCCGGAGCGCGCACCGGATACATCAGCACGGTTGCGCTCACGGCGTCAGGGCCGGGCCCCGGGCCGAATCCGGCGCCGGAGGTTGCCGACCCGGCCGGGCTCTGGTTGCCGGAGACGGCTGCGAGCACGCCCGCGACGCAACCCGCCGCCAGCACGAGGGCGATGACGGTCGCCGTGAGCCGCCGGCGCTGACGGCGGCGGGCCTGCGCGATAACGGCGCGCGCGGTACCGGCACTACTGACGCTGGTACCGGCGTATGGACACGCCGCGGCCTGGGGCCTAATGCGATCGAGAGTCTGCACGCTGTCTCCTACGACACCTGCTCGATGATCTTCGCGAGCTCATCCGGCGGATAGCCGCAGCGCCGGGCGAGCAGGACCAGTTCGCGCGCCTTGGCCACGATGGCACTGCGCCCCAGTGCATCGCCGGACACCGTCACGCCGCGGCCGCGGCGGAACTCGACCAGCCCCTCGTCCCGCAGCGTGCGCAGCGCCCGGAACACGGTGTTGGCGTTGACGCCCATGACGGCCGCGAGGTCGCGGGCCGGAGGCAGCCGCTCGCCGATGTCGGTCTCCCCGTCAGCGATCGCCCGCCTGAGGACCGCGGCAACCTGCTCGTGCAGGGCGACGGGGCTGTGCGGGTCGACCCACATCGTGCCTTTAGTGCTACTCACAACAGCATCATACGACTCCAACTGCCGTGCCGCCAGAGGAGATGGGACCAGGAGCGATGAAGCCAGGGCGATGAGATGAGCGCAGGCGGTCTTAGCGAGCCCCGGCGCGGCACGCGACGATCGTGCTGATCGCGCGCTCCAGCGCATATCCGGCGCTGGCGCCCTCGCCCTTCACCTGCACATCGGCCTCGGCCACCGCCGCGTGCGCCCTGGCCAGGCCCTCTGATGTCCAGCCCCGCAGCTGCTGGCGGGCCTTGTCGATCTTCCACGGCGGCATGCCCAGGTCTCCGGCCAGCGCGTTCGCGCTGAGGCCCCGCCCGACCGAGCCGACGAGCCCGAGCGTGCGCAGTCCCTGGGCGAGCGCGCTGCTGATGAGCACCGGCGAGGTGCCGGTGGCGAGCGCCCAGCGGAGCAGTTCCAGTGCGTCAGCCAGGCTGCCCTCGCAGGCCTTGTCGGCGACGCTGAAGCCAGTCGCCTCAGCCCGGCCGTGGTAATAGCGCGCGACCACGGCCTGGTTCACCACGCCGGTCGTGTCAGCGGCCAGCTGGCTGCAGGCGGCAGCCAGGTCCCGCAGGTCATTGCCGACCGCGTCCAGCAGCGCGCGCAGTCCGGCGTCATCGGCCTTCCGCCCGGCCTGCCGGAACTCGCCGCGCAGGAAGTCCATCCGCTCGCCGAAGCGCTTGACGCTCGGGCAGTCGACCCGCCTGGCACCGGTCTTGAGCAGATCAGCCAGCAGCGCCTTATTCTTGGCTCCGCCGGCGTGCGCGACGACCAGGAACACGTCGGGCGGGGGCGCCGATGCCAGCCTGATCAGCTCGGCAGCCAGGTCCTTGCCGGCATCCTGAGCCGACCGCACCACGACCACGCAGCCGCCGCCGAACAGCGACGGCGCCGTCAGGCCCGACAGCTCGCCGGCGCCGAGCCCCGCGGCGGCTACCTGGTGGACCTGAACGTCCCCGTCCTCAAAGCCGGCATCGCCAGGCTCCGGGATCGCATCCGCGGCGACGGCCAGCGCCACAGCCGCCGTAACAGCGCGCTCGACCAGTAGCTCCTCGTCGCCGACGATCACGGTGACGGGAGCTGGCACGCCCGCCGGAGCCGCCGAGCCCGTCCGCTGAGCGCCAGTTGTCATGCAGGCAGCATGCCACGAACGACGGACAGCCCGGACCGGAGTAATGCCCGCCGCATGCCCTGGAAGGTAAGTGGTCCTGATTTGTCGTTCGGCCGATCGTCGCCCGCTGTTCAGCGTCGCGGAAGTGGCGGTTCGGCCGCGCCGGCGATGCTGGCTCAGGGGCACGGGCGGAGGCAGGGTGTTTGCGCAGGACCTGGAACTGGTCACGGTGACCGACACCAGCTTTGTGCTGACCTGGTACACAGCCGATGGCCCGGCACCCGCCGTTCCCGGCCGGGCGGCCGGGCGGCCCGGTCCCGTCGATGCCCCCGGCCTTGTGCGTTACGGCACGCGTCCGGGCCGGCTGGACTGCGTGGCCGCGGAATGGGGCGGCACGACGCCGTATCACTACGTCGAGGTCACCGGACTGCGGCCGGGCGTCACCTATTACTACGAGGCGGTCTCGGCCGGCGCCGTCGCTGTGCCCAGGCTGATGCCGAGGCTTGCCATCCCGGCTGGCGGGCTGGCACTCCCGCACGAGCCCGCCGCCGGCCAGGCCGACGCTGCCCTCGCCAGCCTGCTGGTCGCCGGCATCACCGACTCGGCTTCTCCCGGCCGGGTCACGACCCTGGTGCCGCCGCCCGGCGAGCTGCTTTTCACGATCGCGCTCAGCAATGACCTGCATGCCGGCGAGACCGCCGGCAGCCTCGGCGCCGGGCTCCCGGCTGGCACCGCGCAGATGCCCGGCCTCCCGCCCTATCCCGTGGTGATGGCGCAGGCGATGACCAGGGACGCCGCAGCGCGCGGCGCAGACGTGCTGGTGGTGGCCGGCGACCTGACTGCCGCCGCCCGGCCAGACGAGGTCACCGTGTCGCGGGCGCTGCTCGACCGCTTCGGCACCCTCACGCTGACCGGCCGCCTGAGCGCCGGCGACTACGTTGTGGTGCGCGGCGACCACGACCAGCCGGGCATCAGCGCCGCCGGGCAGTGCGACTGCCTTGCGGCCGACTATCAGCTGCCACCGGGGTCACTGACTGTCACCGAGGCCGGCGGCCTCAGGCTGATCGGGCTGGACACGGCCGCGCCGGATGCTCACAGCGGCGTGATCAGTGAAAGCGCCCTCGCCGCACTGCAGGATGTGCTGGCCGAGCGCCCGGGCCAGCCGACGCTGGTGTTCGGGCATCATCCGGTCACCGGTCACGCGACGGCGACCGCGATTGACGGGCCCGCGGCCGGCCTCAACCGGGGCGTCGCCGCCCGCCTGGAGGCCCTGTACGCGACGGCGCCGGGAGTGTTCCTGCACCACAGCGGCCATACGCACCGCAACCTGCGGACCGCGTCCCCGGCCGCCAGCGGGGTGGAGTTCCTGGAGGTTGCCGCGACCAAGGAGTATCCCGGCGGGTTCGCGCTGCTGTCGGTCTACCAGGGCGGCTACATGGTCAACTTCTACAAGTCGTCGACCGACCTGGCCCGCCAGTGGAGCCAGGTCTCCAGCTGGCAGTACCTGGGGCTGTTCCCTGCCTACGCACTCGGCACGACAGCCGACCGCAACCACGTCGTGCACCGGGACTTCTCGGCACTGTCGCCGCTGCGCCACCGGACCTGGTGGGGGCAGCGGCCGCGCTCGCTCCGATCGGATGCCGCTACGACGTGACCGGCTCGCCGCCGCGCCAGACCTTGACCGGCTTCATGCCGTACGACCAGGTGAACGCGCCCTCGTGGTCGGCATCCCAGGCGACGATGTCGGCCAGCCGCCCGCGTGCCATCGTGCCGCGGTCGGCCGCGCGCAGCGCCTGGGCACCGCCCACCGTGGCCGCGCGCAGCGCCTCGGTGACGCTCAGCCCGTAGGCCGAGATCGCGAGGCTGATTACCAGCGGCATAGAGGTGATGCCGTTGCCGCCGGGCGAGTGCCCCGAGCCGAGCGCAACCGGGACGCCCTTGTCGAGCAGCGCGCGGACCGGCGGCTGCTGCCGGGCGTCCGATCCGGTCGCCGGGCACAGGACCGCCGCCACGCCAGCCCTGGCCAGCGCCGAGACATCCTCGTCGCCGGCACCGAGCAGGAGATCGGCTGACGCGCAGCCGAGCTCGGCCGCCAGCAGCGCCGCCCCGGTCTGCCCGTTGCCGCACGCGTGCAGCCGCGGCAGCAGGCCCGCGGCCCGGCCGGCGTTGAGGATCCAGCCCGCCTCGTGCGCGGTGAACCTGCCCTCGTCGCAGTAGGCGTCGATGCTGTCAGCGCCGGCGGCGGCAGCGTCGGCGCACCAGCCGCCGACCGCGTCCACGTAGTCGCTGCGGCGGCCGAAGAACTCCGGCGGAACCGCATTGGCCGCCAGGAAGGTCACGTGCACGCGCGGCATGCCCGCTTCCTTCTCCAGCGAGCGCAGCAGCCGCACGTCGGCCAGCTCGCCGTCCCTGGTGAGGTGATAGCCGGTCTTGGCCTCGACCGTCGTGGTCCCCGACAGCAGCCACGAGCGCAGTCGCTCCCGGACGCCGTTGCACAGGGTCCACGGGTCAGTGCCGCGGGTAATCGTTACCGTCGAGCTGATGCCGCCGCCTGCAGAGACGATCTCCGCCGCGGACGATCCGCCGGACCGCATGGCCAGCTCGGCCCACCTGTTGCCGGCGTAGACGGGGTGGGTATGGGCATCGATCAGGCCCGGTGTGACCAGTGCGCCGCCGAGGTTCTCCACGTGGTCGACATCCACGATGTTGTGGATGACGCCGGGGATGCTGGTGGGCAGCTCGGACGCCGGGCCCACCCAGGCGATCCGCTCGTCCTGCAACAGGATCGCGGCGTTGCTCCAGACCTCAGATCCAGTCCAGAGGCGTCCGATGTTGGTCAGCAGGCGCACGGTCACAGGGCACCGCCCGGCCTCAGCGCGCCCGGCGTCAGCTTGCCCGTCGGGGCGCTGCTGCCGTGCGCGGACCTGCGGCCTGCCATGCTGCCTCTCCTGCTGAGCGTCGGATTGAGCGGGAACTTCTCGACGTCACCCAGCCGACCGGATCCCGCCCGGCACCTCGGACACACTGGCGTGATCGCAGCGCACCAACATATCGGATGAGTCACGGTATTGCACAAGCTGAAGCCGTGTAAAGGGCCCTTTGAACATTGCCGACAGGCTGTCTTCTTTTGCCCGCCAGTTAGATCCTAATGGCCGAGCTGCGTCCGCATTGCACAGTTCTGGTAACCCGTTACGTCCTAACCGGTCGGTCAGCCAGTCCCGGCCGCACTGCGCTCAGGCTGGCTGTCAGCGATGTAACCGCTGGCAGCGACCTCGCGCTGAACACTAGCTGCCCGTTACCTTATGGATCGCAGAAATCGCGATCACGGCACGCTAATCCGTCCTCAATCTGCGTTCCCTGCGCCCGCGCATCTGCGCGGCGCAATTGCAGGAGAAAATGCGCGCGATACATAGCAGTATGCCGGCGGGCCCCGCTAAGGCATTTATGACCGGACGAGCCCGTCGAGTTCTGCGGCGAGCCCGAGGGGAACCCTGGCGGTCAGCTCCGTCCCGGTGCTGCCGTGCTCGACCGTGAGCACCTCGCCCTCGTCGTGGGCGCGGGACAGCAGGTCACCGCGGTCATACGGAACCATCACGCGCACCTCGCGGAAGAGGCGGGGCAGCAGCCGCTCGATCTCGGCCTGCAGCCCGGCAATGCCGTCGCCGGTGCGGGCCGATACGACCACGGACTGCCGCTCGCTCAGCTGAAGGCCCTCCAGCTCGATCGGGTCGGCGCTGTCGGCCTTGTTGATCACTACGAGCTCGGGCACGCTCCCCGCGCCGATCTCGGCCAGCACCTCGCGCACGGCGGCGAGCTGCGACCTCGGGTCGGCGTCGGACCCATCGACGACATGCAGGATGAGGTCAGCGTCGGCGACCTCCTCCAGCGTCGAGCGGAAGGCGTCGACAAGCTGATGCGGAAGATGCCGGACGAAGCCGACGGTGTCAGTCAGCGTGTACGGCCAGCCGGATGGCGTCCTGGCCTTGCGGACGGCCGGGTCGAGAGTCGCGAACAGCGAGTCGTCGACCAGCACCTGCGCGCCGGTCAGCCGGTTCAGCAGGCTGGACTTGCCCGCGTTGGTGTACCCGGCGATCGCCACCGAGGGCACCGAGTGCCGCCGCCGCTGGCCGCGCTGTACCTCCCGGCCGACAGCCATCTCGGCGATCTCGCGGCGCAGCCGGGAGATACGTGACCTGATCCGGCGCCGGTCAGTCTCGATCTTGGTCTCACCGGGGCCGCGGGTGCCGATGCCGCCAGTGCCGCCGGCCCGCCCGCCCGCCTGCCGGGAGAGCGACTCGCCCCAGCCGCGCAGCCTCGGCAGCAGATACTGCAGCTGGGCCAGCTCGACCTGCGCCTTGCCCTCTTTACTGCGGGCATGCTGGGCAAAGATGTCCAGGATCAGGGCAGTCCGGTCGACCACCTTCACCCGCACGGTGCCTTCGAGGCTGCGGAGCTGGCCAGGTGTCAGCTCGCCGTCGCAGATAACGGTGTCCGCGCCGTGCGCCGCCACGATATCGGCCAGCTCCCTGGCCTTGCCCGCGCCGACGTAGGTCGAGGCGTCGGGGCGGCCGCGGCGCTGGACCAGGGCGTCGAGCACCTCTGATCCGGCCGTCTCGGCAAGCCGCGACAGCTCACGCAGCGAGTTCTCCGCCATGGCCAGCGTCCCGTCGGTCCAGACGCCCATGAGGACGACCCGCTCGAGGCGGAGTGCGCGGTACTCGACCTCGCTGATGTCCTCCAGCTCGGTCGACAGGCCGGCCACGCGCCGCAGTGCGTGCCGTTCCTGGAGGTCGAGCTGCTCGTCCTCGGAGCCGGCTCGCGTGCCTGAGTGCTCTCCGGACTCAGGATTCTCGTTCGATAGTGCGGTCATACCACCTCGGCCGGACTCGCCCCGCCGTCTCAGGCGGCCGAACCCGAATTGCTCGTATCTGCTGATAAATGCTGGTTAGCGCATCAGGTGCGCCGCTGGCCCGCTGGCGGCGGGCACTGGTGTTGATAGTGGCACGGCGCACACGCATCCTCACCTCATTAACACCCGGAGCCGCCCAGATGTGCCCGGCCCGGCCTGACGGCCGCCGGTAGTGTGCCGTGCGAGACCATGAGTTACCGTCGGGTGTCGATGCGGCAGCCGTCGCGGCCTGGCCTGAAGGAGCATGCGATGCCGAGTGGCGTGGAGATAGCCGGCCCGTCCGGCAGCCGGTACGACGAGATCCTGACCCCCGAGGCGCTTGACCTGATAGCCGTGCTGCACCGCGAGCTCGCCCAGCGCCGGCTGGACCTGCTCGAGGCGCGCGTCCGGCGGCAGGAGGAGCTGTCCGCCGGCGGCGCTCTGGACTTCCTCGCCAGTACCGAGGCGATCCGCGGCGACACTACCTGGCGGGTCGCGCCGCCGGCTCCGGGACTGGTCGACCGGCGGGTCGAGATCACCGGGCCTACTGACAAGAAAATGACCATCAACGCGCTGAACTCGGGCGCCAAGGTGTGGCTGGCGGACTTCGAGGACGCGAACACGCCCCTCTGGGACAACATGATCACCGGTCAGCTGAACCTCAAGGACGCACTGGACCGGACGATCGACTACACCAGCGAGGAGGGCAAGTCCTACCAGCTGCGGCCCGACGAGGAACTGGCCACCATCGTCGTCCGCCCGCGTGGCTGGCATCTGCCGGAGAAGCACCTGCTGATCGACGGCCAGCGCGCGTCCGGCAGCCTGGTGGACTTCGCGCTGTACTTCGCGCACTGCGCCCGGCGCCAGCTGGAAAAGGGCAAGGGCCCTTACTTCTACCTGGCCAAGATGGAGAGCCACCTGGAGGCCAGGCTCTGGAACGACGCGTTCGTGCTGGCTCAGGACGCGCTCGGGATCCAGCAGGGCACCATCAGGGCCACGGTCCTGATCGAGACCATCCCGGCAGCGTTCGAGATGCAGGAAATCCTCTACGAGCTCCGCGACCACAGCGCCGGCCTGAACGCGGGCCGCTGGGACTACCTGTTCTCGATCATCAAGAAGTTCCGCACCAGGGGCGCGGACTTCGTGCTGCCGGAGCGGAACGCGGTCACCATGACGGCGCCGATGATGCGCGCTTACACCGAGCTGCTGGTGAAGACCTGCCACGCGCGCGGCGCGCACGCCATGGGCGGGATGGCGGCGTTCATCCCTAGCAGGCGCGACCCGGAGGTGAACGAGCGGGCGCTGGCCAAGGTGCGCGAGGACAAGACCCGCGAGTCGGGCGACGGCTTCGACGGGTCATGGGTGGCGCATCCGGACCTGGTCCCGATCTGCCGCGAGATTTTCGACAGCGTTCTCGGCGACTCGCCTAACCAGCTGGGCAAGCAGCGCGACGACGTGCACGTCACGGCCGCCGAGCTGCTGGCCGTCAGCCAGACTCCGGGCGACATCACCGAGGCCGGCCTGCGCAACAACATCAGCGTCGGCCTGCAGTACCTGGCGAACTGGCTGGCCGGGACCGGTGCCGTGGCGATCTTCAACCTGATGGAGGACGCTGCGACCGCCGAGATCTCCCGGTCTCAGATCTGGCAGTGGCTGCACAACGACATCAAGCTGGCTGACGGCCCGGTCGTCACCAGGGACCTGGTCGAGCGGATCATCGGCGAGGAGCTGGCAACGATCAGGCAGCAGCTCGGCGACGCCTACGACGAGAACCAGTACGAGCAGGCAACGTCATTGTTCACTGAGGTCGCGCTCGCCGACGACTACGTCGACTTCCTGACCCTGCCGGCCTACGAGCGGATGCCCTGAGTGATGCGCCGCAGCCCGGCCGCCTTAGGGTCCGGCCCGTCCGGCCCGTCCGGGCCGCCCGCGCACGTCAGCTGATGCGCGCCACGGCCGGGACGCTCACCTCCAGCGGCTCGGCGTGAGCGGGACTGAAGCTGGTGATCTGCTCAGGCACTCGCAGTCCGTCGAGGCCCGCGGACAGTGCAGGCCCGCTCAGTCGCCCTGGCCCAGCGGGCCAGGCGGACCGTGCCAGCCAGCAGCGCGCCGGACGGCACCGCCGGCCGAGCGCGCGGCTTCCGCGGACACCGGCACGAGCGCGGCAGCCGCCAGCGGGAACGCGCCTACCAGGGCGAATGACGCACCGAAGCCGATCGAGCCAATGGCCAGCGCCAGCACCGGAGGGGTCGCGGCCGCCAGCGCGTTCTGCCCGGTGTTCTGAACGCCGAGCGCACGGCCGGCCCAGGACGAGCCCGCGTACTCGGCAACGGCGGTGAACGCAAGGCCGTTGGTGCTGACCGCGAGCACGCTGCAGACGAGCAGGACCGGGACCGCGGCCGCGGATCCGGCGGCCGCGCAGGCGGCGAGCGCGAGCATCGCCACCGCGGTGCCGACGGCCAGGATCCGCATCGGCCGCATCCGGCTGCCCGCGCGGTCCGACCAGTAGCCGGCCGCGAGGCGGGACCCCGCTCCGCACAACTGCGCGATGGCCAGCAGCCGGCCGGCGTCCAGGGCGGTCCAGCCCCGCGCGTCGATCAGGTACACGAGGGCGAACGTCGCGACCGTGAACTGCGGCACCACAAGCAGCGCGCTGGCGGCGTGAATGCGCCACAGCACGGGCTGGCGGTACGGCGATCCCGGCCGTTCGCCGGGCTGCGATCCCGGCTGCTGCGGCCGCGCCGGGTCGCGCACGAGTGCCACCACCAGGACGGCCGACAGCAGGCAGAACGAGCCAAGGAAGAGGACCGGCTTAGTGGTGCCGGTGGCATCCAGAGCCGGCAGCGTCACCGCCGCGATGGCGACCCCGAGCGGCTGAGCACTCTGCCTGATGCCCATCGCGAGGCCGCGCTCATGCCGGGCGAACCAGCCGAGTATGAGCCGCCCGCTCGCAGCGAACACCGATCCGCCAGCAGCGCCGGCCAGGGCGAGGCAGATCCCGAGCGCGACCGGTCCGTGTACCGAGGCGGCCAGCAGGAGCACCAGGCCGGCTGCAGACAGGCCCGCTGACAGCACGACGCGCTCGCCCCACCGGTCCGCCGCGGCGCCCCAGCCGATCAGCGTCAGCAGCAGCCCGATAGTCGGGCAGGCCACCAGGATGCTGGCAAGCTCTAGCGAGAACCCCTCGTGCCTGAGGGCCGGGATCAGGTACGCCAGGCCGTACTGGAACGTGCAGCCAGCCGTCAGGGCGATCAGCCCGACGAACAGGATGAGCCAGCGCCGGCGCGCGTGCTGATC
>Ga0302326_10009087_pt1 | contig 21802 bp, 18 predicted proteins | sample Palsa_T0_3_FD_202264 | JGI IMG/M metagenome (GOLD analysis project Ga0302326, IMG submission 202264) | Peat permafrost microbial communities from Stordalen Mire near Abisko, Sweden - Palsa_T0_3 | ecosystem: Environmental > Terrestrial > Soil > Palsa > Peat permafrost | place: Sweden: Abisko... | reverse complement strand
AGACTGCGGCAAATCAGGGTTGCTGATAAAGCTGCACTACGCCATTGATCTTTATCGAGGGCAAGCCCGTGCTCGCTGAGAAGTAAGGTACCCCGTCTGCCATGACCGAATCGGGAAACTCCCAGCCAGTTGCCAGAACACCTGCCCCGGAAACGCTCCCGACGCTGGAGAATCCGCCCTCTGGGACGGGAACCACAATGTTGTTGCTGTTCAAGGAGCCGAAAACCAGTTGTCCGATTGATCCCTGCGCGATGTCAAGCAGCTCAGGCATCGGAACTCCCGCATCTTGAACCTCAAAACCGTTGAACGCCAGGGTTTCAATCCTCGAGTTGTTTGCCAGGATCGCGGCCGGGGCCGTAAAAGTCCCATTTCGACTGATTCTACAATTGTCGAAAGTGAGACTTGATCCGACGCAAGTAACAGTGCCATAAAGTGGGGAAGGTCGCAAAACTCCGCATGCATCGTTCGCTTGAGGAGAGATCCAGACGACTTTTGGTTGGGAGAGAATAAAGGAAACGTTTCCGAGAACTATAGTCCCAAAATTTTCCGCGACTCCGAGTATCGTCGGCGCCTCCAACTTGCAATCTGAGATGGTCAAAGAGGCGATCGAATTCGGAAGGCTGGCGCCCAAGATCCCAATCAAAAAAGCGGCCTCTGCCAGTGTGCCGCTGCAATTACTCACACTCACGGTATCGATGCTGAACTTGTTAGCACTCCCGTTGGTCGTATAAAGCCGCATCAGCGACCAGCTATGAAAAGTGCAATTGGTGACTTTGACTCGCGAAATGTTGCCCGAGTATCCCTCCGGGCAGTTCAGCGCGATAGAGTCGTCACCCGTTGTGAAGTCGCACTCTGAAATCGCAATGTCGTTCGCTGGACCGTCGAGGTGAACTCCGTCCGTACCCAGACCGTGGCTCTTCATCACGCACCCAGAGACGCGGGCATTCCCGACGTTGGAAAGCCTTATGTGGAAGGCGGAGATGCTCACCAGAACCACATTTTTAATGGTAACGTTGTTTAAGTTCATCAGGTTGATGCCGCAGTACCAGGCCGATTTACTGCCCAGCCGCGATCCGCTCGTCGAATTTCCATCAAAGCCGTTTCCTTGGTTGCCGTTCACCGTGAAATTGCTGAGCGAGACGTTCATCCCTCGCGCCGGGGATGGGGGGCCCGGATTGAACGGCACGGCCGCGTCGGGGGGGCCGTTGTGGATGGCGTCATTGTTGGCGCCCGTCTTTACGAAAAATCCAGTGCCGCAACCCAGCCCCGCAATATTCCAGTGCCCGCCGGCCGGAAGGAACAGGCCCGAGATCAGCGCGCTTCCGTCGATGATCAGTGTGATCGGATTGTCTGCCGTCGCACCGGCCATTGCTGCATTGATACGAGGCCCATCGTCGGTGGCGGCGCCGCCGTTATATTTGTTGCGCCCGTTTCGCAGGTCGCAATCGAGAGCGCATCCGATCGCCGATGCCCGGATATAGGTCATTCCCGAGACAGGTGCTGGCGGCGGGGCTGGCCCTAGACAAGGTATAACGAACCCGGAATCGCAACTCGCGAGCGAGCACGCGAAGGCTGAACTAACCGCCGTGAGCGCCGCCCCTTGAATAAAGCGGCGTCTGCTGATCGAAGTTGCATCCGCATTGCGATATCTTGACACAGTGTGGTTGCTCCGGTGGTAGCCCAAGCTGCCCTCCGGACTGATCGAATTCGGGGCCGCGTCGCGAATTACTTCTTTTGGTCGTCAGGCAGAATAGCCCGTTATTAATCGGACAGCAACTATAAGTGAAATCTGACCCAACCACCCGGAAAACGGCGTAGTTGCCATTTTGCGTTTATTCCGGTCTCCGGCTTTGAACCTGAGACTGAAAATCGGGGCCGGATCATCGACCTGATTACGTCAGGGGCAATCACCAACGTCCCGTTTCGTAGTTCTTCAGTAACGAGGGTATGCAACGCTTTACTAGTATTGCTAGTAGGCTTTGATATACTTAAAAACATGCGTGTTTTGTTCTTAAATCCCCCATTCCATCCTCGATTTTCTCGCGAACAGCGAAGCCCAGCAGTTACAAAGAGTGGCACACTGTATTATCCCAAGTGGTTAGCGACCGCGGCGGGAGTCGCGACTAAGAGCGGACATGAGGTGGATTTGCTCGATTCCCCCGCCGCCGGTTGCACGGTGCAGGGTGTTATCGACCGGATTAATGCCAAGAACCTGGACGCGGTGGTCTGCGACACATCGACTCCAAGCATTCTCAATGACGTTGGTGTGATCGAATCTCTGGTTGCCGCGAAGCCTTCGCTGCACGTGCTGCTGGTAGGACGCCACGTGTCGTCATTGCCCAAAGAGACGCTCGCCATGTCTGCGGCTCTTGAGGCTGTGGCCATCCGCGAGTACGAGTACACCGTGCGCGATTGGCTGGAAGCCAAAGCTTGCGGCGCCGACCTTTCCGCCGTCGATGGTCTGGTGTGGCGGCGAGCGGACACGGGTGAGATCATCGCCAATCCCCCCCGCCCAGCCATCGAGAATTTAGATGAGCTGCCTTTTGTCTCTGAGGTCTACAAGCGCTTTCTGCACACTCCGGATTACTTTTATGGCCACTCGCTGTGGCCGCTGGTGGTTTTCGACACCAGCCGCGGATGTCCGTATCACTGTTCGTTTTGTGTGTATCCGCAAACTTTCAGCGGACACAGAATGCGTTACCGTTCGGTAGCTAATGTGGCTGATGAGTTCGACTTCGTCTCCCGCGAAATGCCGGAGATCAAGACGGTGATGCTGGAGGACGATACCTTCATCATCAGCAAGCCTCGGACGCTGGAGCTGGCAGATGAATTGATTCGCCGGGGCAACACGTTGCCCTTCGATGCTAACTGCCGCGCCGACATTGGCGCCGAAGGTGAACTGCTCTCAACCTTGCATAAAGCCGGGGCGCGCCTTTTCTGTGTTGGGTTTGAGAGCGGCGACGTCGAAGTTATCAGTGGCATGAAGAAGAACAACGATGATCGCCGTGACGCGAAATATCACGATGAGGCTCATCGTTTCGTCCGCCGCTGCCGGGAAGCGGGCATCATGGTGCACGGTTGCTTTATGGTCGGGAATCTTAACGAGACGCCGGCCAGCATGGAAAAGACCCTCGAGTTCGCGAAGAAGCTGCAGCCTGATACCGCCCAATTCTTCCCCATCATGGTTTACCCGGGCACTACGGCTTATGAGGAAGCCAAGAAGCGCGATTACATCCAGATCGAGGATTGGGGTGCGTGGCTGACCAAAGACGGCCTCCACAATAGCGTCGTCACTTTGCCGAACATTACACACGAGCAATTGGTGAGCTTTTGTGATCGAGCCCGGCGCAGCTTCTATCTCAGCCCTTCGTATCTCTTGTATAAAGCGAAGCAGTCCTTGAGGGATCGCCGGGAGTTGCAGCGCAACCTGAAGGGGTTTGTTACGCTGTCGAAGTATCTCTTGCGCGGCAGCCAACACCAGAAAAATCAGAAGCCCCGCCAGTCGCCAGCCCACACCGCCATAACAACAGCGCCGAGTCCTCAAGGCGGTGATTGAACCCGGTCGCGGGTGTGTGGTGTACGAACGCGTTCTCAAGCGAGGACGCTCTTACGTCGTGTTAGCTCCATGTCATAATTTCAAGCCAAGTTCGCGCATCGGTAAACGGTTGTCGGTCGCCGCGCGTATCGCGGCGAGTCCTCGAGCAGTGACTGATTCCTGCAATCGATCTCCTCTTACGGGAGCTACTTCACAACTGATTGCCGTTGCGAAGATGCAAAACCGGCCGCGATTAGGTGAGCGATCATCTCAGTTGGTATGCCATTCCGCAGTCCTGCGGACGCATTCCTCCAGTCCGATGATCTGGCGTAGCCCGAGTACTTCGCGTGCACGATCAACGCAAGGAACATAGCGGAGCGGTGCAGCTCCGGCAACAACTTGTCGTGCGACACAGATTTCCGTCTGCGGGCTAAGAGTCATAGCGACCGTCTGTGCTAACTCGAGAATACTCACGTCATTCGCTGAACCCACATTGAAAGGGACGAGCGCCGGCGCCCGAAACAGTATTGTCCACAGCCAGACCGCCATGTCGGCCGCATACAAGTAGGATCGTCTCGGGGTTCCGTCTCCCTGAATCTGAATCGGCCGCCCTGCGAGAACGTCCCGAATGAAGTTGCCGATGGCAAAATGCTGATCGAGAGGAAGATGCGGACCGCAGAAAGCCCAGCAGCGGGCAATTTTGCACTCGACACCACCCGCGTTTTGATAGAGGGCACAAAGGAGTTCGGCAGTCCGTTTCCCCTCGCCGTAGGCGTTCCCGGACTCCAAGGGGTTCGGCGCTCCGCTGTAGCTTTCGGGTAGGCGGATCAATTCAGGTGGTTGGTTGCCATAAACGGCGCCGGAACTGGTGAGCAAGAACTTCCCGGCATGACAAGCGGCCGCGAACTGCAACACGCGTTCCGTCCCATAGACGATCGTTGAGAAAGTATCCAGCGGAAGCCCGGGTACTCCTCTCCCGCTTGTTTCGGTGGCGGCATGGAGGACGTATCCGAAATCCCCCTCGGGAAACCCGAAACTCCGCACGTCGCCTTTATGGAAAGCAATGGAGGAATCACCTGCGAGATGCGGGCACTTCGCCGCAAATACCTCAGGGGCCCGACTGAGGACAACCATGCGGGCACCCAAGCCGAGAGCTCGATTAATATGGCAAAAACTTTCCACTAACCAACAACCAAAAAAGCCCGTCCCTCCGGTGATGAAAATCCGCTGACCACGTACTTCATTCCATAGAGAGGCAGTGTGCTCCAAAATCAAATTGAGATCTTGCCCGGAGAGACGTTTCGCTGGTTGCATTGGTCTCCACAGGATAAACCCTGGGCGCCGAGGACGCGAAGACTTGCCGTCGCGGACCGACCGATTGACGACACGTTTTCGGTCAACCGAGTGGCCACAAGGAAAGCGGTCGAACCCATGAACCGGTTGTGTTATCTTCGCTTTTCCTTGTGGGGTGCCGGCTGTGTTCTTGACCGCAGGTATCAACAGCGCCGGATGGCCTTGCAGGCGGTTGGCTTCTCAATTTCGATTTTGGAATTCCAGGATACGGCGGCGATTGTCATCGGTTGCATCGCACAGCCGTTTGAAGTTAGAAATAAAAGGGGCCCTTAGACCATCGAGATTCTGAAGGTGGATATTGGCGATGCGAAACGATCGATGTCCCATCTGCAGATCCGCATCACCCTCAATTCTGCAACTTCACTTCAGTCAGAAGATGAACTTGCCTACCGAAGTGACGATCAGGCATTGCGCCTCAGACAATTTCCTTTTCATAGCCTCAAGTGCCAGTCATAATCAATATGACGAATATTACAAATCTCTGGCAAATGATTCCTACCACGCAGAGGTGGCCTGTGGGGCTATCCGTTCCCCGATTGCGAAGCTACAACAGAAATGCCTACTCGATCTGCTCGGATCATACTTTGCTCGCCCGAAGGATGTGCTCGATTTCGGGTGTGGGGAAGCTTCTCTTCTGGTAGAGCTTGCTAGCGAATTTCCGACGTCCAGGTTTCAGGGGTTCGATCCGAGCCCGGCCTCACAGATCGGCTGTCAGAAGGCGAGAACGCTAGGCCTTAATAATCTGCTCGTTTCCGATCTCAAGCCCCGCATGGCTAAATACGATCTGATCATCGCATCACACGTTGTCGAGCATTTGCTCGATTTCGATTTGCTTCATTCCTGGGACTCTCTTCTAACTGAGGACGGACTTCTCTATGTGGAAGTTCCGAATTCCCTTGAATATGCAACTCATAAACGACTGGAATTCCTGTACTATTTTGATCGGCTTCACGTCAACCACTTTACTGCTCAATCTTTGACCCGGCTGGTAGCGGCGCATGGATTCGGCTATGTTGGTCATTTTGAATACCAATTTCCCTATCGCGACGGAAAAGAATATCCAGCGCTTGGAATGTTGTTCAGGAAGGGTGGGGCAGCAGCCGATATCTCCTCGCTGAGCATCCTTCAATCGGCAAAAATATACATAGCGCAAGAGCAGGAGAAAGCAAGGGCGCTCAATGATCAGTTGAGGAGGTTTAAAGGCGTTTTGGTTTGGGGCGGAGGCGATAATTTTCATCGATCTATCGAAAACGGCGGGCCTCTCTCCAATCTGCCTGTTGTCGTTGTGCTAGACAGGCGCCCACAGGAAATCATGATCGGCAACCGAAAATGGACAACCGAGATTCCCGCGGAGGGTATTCGGCGCTACCCTTGGCCCGTAGTTATTACGGTGTCAGAAGGAAGGAAGGCTATCTCCCAGCAGGTAAAAGGAATCGAGCCTTCGAGGCAGGTGTTCTTGCTTTAGCACACCAGAGTCTGAGTGGGCTCCTGTTTGGACCGTGGAGAAAATCGTTCGGCGGTCGACCTACATACCAATCGCATTCTCCCGCGCGCTCCGGACAATAGATAGACATAACGGTAACGAACACAATCTTGAAATCAGGAGGGAAATTGGGTGAGCGAATGCAGGAACTGTGGCAGTGGCGAACTGCACGATCTTGGACCGATCGGCATGGTCCACCCCTTCTTTCTGAAGCGAGTGTTCGGGATGGACCTTCGCGCCGCCAGGTCGCAGAGTGCGGTTAAGCAAAGGATTCGCGATCTTGCGACTGTTTTTATGTTTTTTTTCCCACGTGTAACCGCAGCGTTTGCATTTGTGGAGATGCAACTTTGCAAGCGCTGTTTTTTCATCCAAACAAAGATACCGTTTCATGATGAGGACATCATGCGTTTGTATCTTGATTATCGGTCGCCCACTTATAATCGGGAACGAATCCGCTACGAACCCGAATATACTCAGATTGCCACCCAGGTTGGCCAGGGTCAGAGGGAGGTGAGTTGTCGGAAGTTGGCTCTCGGCGCATTTCTTCACAAGGGATTGAAAACATCTGATGCACACACCATACTTGACTACGGAGGGGCTGACGGTAGATTCATGCCGGATATTCCCGGATCAAAATTTGTTTATGAGATCTCAAACATTGAGCCGGTTCCCGGGGTTACCCGAATCAAGTCGGAATCTGAGCTCGGCACTTATTCCATTGTCCTGTTTGCACATGTTACCGAACACGTGCCGCACCCTTTGAAGCTGGTTTGCAAGCTCAGCGCACACGTCGAACCCGGGGGGTATCTCTACATCGAGACACCCCAGGAGATCTCAGATGAGAAGCGCGCTGAGTTGCAGGACTCCGCGCCCCGCTTGGATATCGGAATTCACGAACATATCAACTACTATTGCGTCCCGGCTGTTGCCGCCCTGCTCGAAGCCGCTGGTTTCACCGTTGTGGCCATAGAAAGCACGCCCGTGGATGTTGGTTGGGCAAAGTCTGTACACATTCGCGCGCTTGGGCGCAAGCCGCCTGCTCTTTAATGGGCTTTAAGGAGCAGCACTTGACAGCGTTTCATCTGTATGAGTACACAGGCGGGTACTCAATTATGTATGCTTAGTCTGCTACCTCGACGGAGATCCGTGGCGGTGCTTCGGCCACGAGTTCCGGAATCGTGGTCAAAGGATAGCGAGAGCATATCCCGCGACAGAATGGGAGCCTCCGCAGCGTTCCGGTATCGGTACCGACGCTCTCCGGGCGGTGGGGGTTTGGCGCATTCGCCTAGGAGCAGACATGTCGTTTGCTGTTGATCTATCTTCGGTTTTTCGTCAAGCTATTGAAGAGCATCTCGCGGTTATCAATTCGCTTCGCGACCAGCAAGCACTACTGCAGCGGATCGCCGAGGAAATGACAGGCGCGATTCTCGGAGGCCAAAAGGTGCTCTGGTGCGGGAACGGGGGCAGCGCCGCCGACTCTCAACACTTGGCGGCTGAGTTGATGGGGCGATTCCGGCGCGAACGCTGCGCCATTCCCTCCATTGCGCTGACCACCGATACGTCAATCCTCACTGCCATTGGCAACGACTATGGATACGAAAGAGTCTTCCAGCGCCAAGTGGAGGCGCTCTGCACCAAGGGCGACGTGCTAGTAGGCATTTCCACGTCCGGCTCAAGCAAGAACGTCTGTGCCGCCCTCCGAACGGCGCGGCAGATCGGTGCATTCACAGTTGCGTTTACTGGGCAAGGCGGCGGCGAAACAGCCTTGATCGCTGACCTTGCGCTCCGCATCCCCTCGAATGACACCGCTCGCATTCAGGAGGGCCATATCCTCTGCGGGCACATCCTCTGCGACTGGGTGGAACGAACGGTCTGCGAGCAGCAATCGGAGTTGCAGAAGAGTGCGGTCCGCTGATTGAATGTACTTAACTTGATTCTCAATAGCGCAGAGGGTGGCCATCCAGACGACGACAGATGTAAGATTCAGGATTGGGGACCATTGCGGAACCCCGTGAGACACAGTATCTCGAGGAGTTTCCCATGAGTACAATCCGGATTGGCAGTCGGCTGATCGGAGATGATCAACCCTGTTTCATCATCGCGGAAATCGGTATTAATCACAACGGAGACGTTGATCTTGCCAAGCGACTGATCAGCGTGGCCCTGGCTGCCGGCTGCGATGCGGTTAAGTTCCAGAAGCGGACCGTAGATGTGGTTTATACGGCGGAAGAGTTGGCCAAGCCACGCGAGAATCCCTTCGGTCTTACCAATGGCGACCTCAAGTACGGCCTCGAATTTGAGGAGGAAGAATACGAAGAGATCCACGCTTTCTGCAAATCGGTCAAGATGCTCTGGTTTGCCTCTCCTTGGGATGAGGCTTCCGTGGATTTCCTGGAGCGTTTCCAGATTCCGGTTTACAAAATCGCTTCCGCGTCACTAACGGACGATCGGCTGCTTCGGCACGTCCGTGCGACAGGAAAGCCGATCATGCTCTCCAGCGGCATGAGCACGTATGCCGAGATTGACCATGCGGTCGAAGTTCTGGGCAAAGAAGATCTCGTTCTGATGCACGCGACCAGTACCTACCCAGCAACTTACCAGGAGTTGAATTTACGCGCGATACCGACGATGGCCGCACGATATGGCGTACCCGTCGGCTACTCCGGACATGAAACCGGGATTCCAACCAGCGTCTGCGCTGTTGCTCTTGGAGCCTGCAGTGTGGAACGCCACATCACGATGGATCGCGCCATGTGGGGTTCCGATCATGCGGCATCTCTGGAGCCAAATGGCATCTCGCGGCTGGTACGCGATGTCCGGCTGTGGGAGCAGGCAAAAGGCGACGGAATCAAGCGCGTCTATGAGCGCGAGTTTCCGATCATCAAGAAACTCCGCCGCGTGGGCGCCATGGTTTAGGTCATGGCGCATGAAAATTCCGCAACGGTCAGCCTTGAAACGATTCGGGCACTGGCCCTCGATGTCGACGGAGTGCTCAGTGACGGCGGCCTTTGGTGGGGACCTGGTGGTGAAGAGTGGAAGCGCTTTTGCTTCGCCGACATCATGGGGATTTCGCTTGCACGTCGCGCCGGACTGACCTTGGCCCTCATCTCAGGCGAAAATAGTCCTCTGGTGGATCGCTACGCTGAGAAGATGCTCATAACTCATGTCATCAAGGGCCGCCGCGATAAGGCCGCGGCGCTCCGCGAATTTGCCGCCGCAGCCGGGGTGAAACTGGCCGAAGTTTGCTTCATGGGGGACGACGTTAACGATCTGCCGGCAATGGCAATTGCGGGTTTATCTGCCGCTCCGGCAAATGCAGCAACGGTGGTTTTGGCGCGCGCGAACTTTATTGCCAGAGCTCCCGGGGGCAATGGCGCCGTGCGCGAGCTGGTCGACGCGCTTCTGGCCGCACGGGGTCTCACCGCGCCGGAAGTATTTGCGCGGGACTAAAGCTTTCGGCGTTCCATGATCGTTCCCGAATCCCATTTAAGATTGGATCGATGAAACTTTCCGATTACGTGGTCCGCTTTATTGCGGAACAAGGTGTGAAGCACGTCTTCTTGGTCACCGGCGGCGGGGCAATGCATTTGAATCAGTCCCTGGCTTGCGAACTGGCGATCGAGCCTGTCTGCAATTCGCACGAGCAGGCCAGTGCCATTTGCGCCGAAGGCTACGCGAAAGCCACCAATCATCTGGGCGTTTGTATGGTAACAACCGGTCCAGGGGGCACCAACGCGGTCACCGGTGTTGCTGGTGCATGGTTGGACTCGACGCCCATGCTGGTTGTATCCGGGCAGGTGAAGAGGCCGGATCGCATGTTCGATAAGGATGGCCGGCCGCTGGGCATGCGTCAACTCGGAGTGCAGGAAGTAGACATTGTCTCCATCGTAAAGCCGATTACGAAATATGCAGTCACAGTGCTCGACCCGAACGAGATTCGCTACCATCTGGAGAAAGCCGTCTATCTTGCCTTCCACGGCCGCCCGGGTCCGGTTTGGATCGATATCCCGCTGGATGTTCAGGCTTCACCGATTGAGCCACCGGCTTTGCATGGCTTTGATCCAGCGGAGTTGGCAGAGCCTCCCGTCGATAGCACGCTGGAGTACGAAATCATGCGCCTGCTTGAGAAGTTGAACGACGCGGAGCGCCCTTTGCTCTTCGCGGGTAACGGTATACGGCTGGCGCACGCGGAGAAAGAATTTGAGCAACTGCGGAAATTGCTGGGAATTCCCACCGTGGCGACATGGTGCGCCGCCGATCTGGTTTCGAGCAATGATCCCTTATATGTGGGGCGACCCGGTTCAGTGGCAGCTCGCGGAGCGAACTTCGCGCTTCAGAACTCGGATTTTCTTCTCTCCATCGGCGTGCGGCTGGATTTCGCAATCACAGGATACGCGCCTCAAAACCTGGCGCGAGGCGCACACAAGGCCGTCGTAGACATCGACGAAGCCGAACTCAAGAAGCTCCATTCGCACGTACAGCAGCCAATCCAGTCGGATGCAAAGAGATTCCTGACGGTGCTCCTGCGTCACAAGGACACTATTCGACTGTCCAATCATTCTGCCTGGGATGCGCGTTGCGCCGATTGGAAGACTCGCTATCCAGTCGTCACAGAAGAACACCGCAAGCCCGAGGGATTGGTCTCGGTATTCAACCTCGCAGAGGTATTGGGAACCGAAGTCAAACCTGAGGACCGACTGGTAGTTGGCAACTCTGGATCGGCCATAGAAATTTATCTGCTGGCGTTTCCCACACTGCATTCCCAGCGCCTTTTTCACACGGCTGGGCTGGGTGCGATGGGCTATGCCATCCCCATGGCGATCGCCGTGGCGACTGCGCATCCAGGACGCGAGGTAATCGCGGTGGATGGCGACGGCGGGTTCATGTTCAACATCCAGGAATTGGAGACCATCCGCCGCCTGCAGCTGCCGATCAAGTTCTTTGTTCTGAATAACGACGGCTATGCTTCGATTCGAGCATCGCAAAAGGCCTATTTTGGGGAGGCAAAGTTGGGATGCGACCGAAGCAATGGTCTCACCATCCCCGACCTGACTCAAGTGGGAGCGGCGTTTGGACTGAGTTCGACAGTCATCAAGAACCAGGAGAATCTTCGTACTGAGGTTCGGCGGGTTCTGGAGATGAAGGGGCCCGTAGTCTGCGACGTGAATGTGGTGCGGGATGAGATGCGTGCGCCACGTTTGCAGTCGTATCAAAAACCAGATGGTTCATTCGTTTCAAAGCCGCTGGAGGATTTGTTCCCGTTTCTTCCGCGGGAGGAGTTTCGGGCAAATATGATCGTAGAGCCTTTGCCCGAATAAGAGAGACTATGCAAGCTGTATTCGGAATCATGCAAGGGCGTCTGAGTCCGCCCGAGGACGGCCGTTTTCAGTCTTTCCCTCGGCACTCCTGGCGTCAGGAATTGTTCCGCGCCGGAGAAACTGGCGTCAGCTACATCGAGTGGATTTATGACGAGTACGGCGCGTCCGTCAATCCGATTGCCAGCGAAGAGGGCATCGCGGAATTAAATGCTTTGAAACAAGACAGCGGCGTTAAGACGCCCGCTATTTGCGGGGATTGGTTCATAGACTATCCGCTCGTGCGTTGCTCGGAAGAACAGCTGGCGCAGCGTGAGCGCGTGCTCCATGAACTGCTTCGCTGGGGAAAAAAGATTGGAGCTTTACGGCTGGTGCTCCCATTTGTGGATGCCTCGTCGATCAGAACCCAGGAGGAAAAGACCATCGTCGTTGGGGTTCTCAAACGAGCGATTCCAGTATCGGAAGAAGCGGGTGTCGAAATGCACCTGGAAGCCGATTTTGGTCCTGCCGAGTTCGCATCTTTTCTTGCGCACATTCCACATCCGAGCGTCAAAATAAACTACGATACTGGAAACAGCTCAGGTCTCGGGTACATCGCCAGCGACGAATTCGCGGCTTATGGCAGTCGCATCGGCAGCGTTCATATTAAAGACCGTCTGCGCTTGCCCGATGGAAAAGTGGCAACCAAACCGCTAGGTGAAGGCAGCGCAGATTTTGACGATGTTTTCACAAGTATTCGCAAGATTGGGTACTCCGGCGGGTTTACGCTGCAGGTGGCGCGGGGAAAGGATGGCGACGAAGTGAACTGGGTGAGACAGCAGATTGCTTTCGTCAGCCGTTACTGGACTTAAAGATAATGAATCTTCAGCTCGCTGATCGGGTGGCATGTGTCGCCGGTTCCTCCAGGGGGATTGGCCGGGCTATTGCATCGACATTACTTGGTGAAGGCTGCCGCGTTTGCATCACAGGCCGCGATAGCGTCGCCTTGGATGAGGCGACGCAACAATTGTGTGCAGATTTCGGGGATAAGGTTCTTGGCATTTCAGGAGACTTGACCGACAAATCCGTTATCGACGACACATTCGCAGCCGTTCATCGGAAGTGGGGTGGTCCGGACATACTCATAGCCAACGTGGGTAGCGGCAGGGGCAAACCGGGCTGGCAACAAGAGAGTGCTGAATGGGAGCGACTGTTTAACCTGAATTTTTTTGGTAGCGTGCGGCTCGTGCAATCCGGGATTCCCTATCTACAGCATCGCGGCGGCAGCATCTTGTTTATCGCATCGATAGTTGCGATAGAGGCCACTCCGGCTCCACTGCCCTACAGCGCTGCCAAAGCCGCGCTCGTCAACTACAGCAAGAACCTGTCGCGGACGGTAGCCGCCGACGGAATTCGAGTAAACTGTCTTGCGCCCGGTAACGTGTTATTCGACGGAGGTTCCTGGGACTACCACCTCAAGAATCGTCGAGAGGATGTCGAGCGTTACATCTCGACTGAAGTACCGCAGAAGCGTTTTGGGACGCGCGAGGAAATCGCACAGTTTGCAGCGTACTTGGTTTCCCCGATCTCAAGCTTTGCCACCGGTGGATGTTACATCATGGATGGCGGCCAGACGCGGAGCGTGTAATGGTGGAGCAGGATTCCATGAACCGCACAGAAAGCAGGCGTGTGGCGACGCTATTCGATCTGCGCGATCGGGTAGCGATCATTACGGGCGGAGCGGGTCTGTTGGGCTACCATCATGGAGCGATTCTTGCCTCCGCAGGAGCGCGGGTCGTATTGCTTGATCTGCCGGCCGCCAATCCCGAGGCCCGGGCGGGACAACTCGCAGACGAGTACGGTTCGGAAGCGCTCGGTATCGCAAGCGATATCACCAGCGAGTCATCTCTGGAAAACGCGCGAGCACTGATTCTCGAGAAATTTGGCCGCATCGACATACTCATCAATAACGCCGCCAACAATCCAAAAGTGGAAGACGGAAACACCACGTGGTCAAGGCTAGAAAATTTCCCGCTTGACGCGTGGGATGCCGATATCCGCGTCGGCCTAACTGGCGCCTTTCTCTGCTCTCGCCTCTTCGGCGCAGAAATGGCGAAGCGCAAGTCCGGAGTTATTTTGAACGTGGCGTCAGACCTCGCATTGATCGCGCCTGACCAGCGCCTCTATCGCGTGGAAGGGCTTCCTGATGATCAACAACCCGTAAAGCCGGTGACGTACTCGGTGGTTAAGACGGCTCTGATCGGACTTACGCGTTACCTGGCAACCTACTGGAGCAGCGCCAATATCCGTGTGAACGCAATCTCTCCGGGCGGAGTTTTCAATGGCCAATCGGAAGTTTTTCTAAGCCGGTTAAAGCAGCTCATCCCAATGGAACGCATGGCCAATCGGGACGAGTATCAGGGAGCAATTCTCTTCCTTTGCTCAGACGCGTCCTCATACATGACGGGAGCAAATCTTGTGATTGATGGAGGTCGTAGTTGCCTCTAGTCTCAGCACAATTGAAAAGTTCCGAGTTGTTTTCGCTTGCCGGAAAGACGGTTGTGCTCACCGGTGCCTCGGGCTTCTTAGGCCGAACCTTCGCTCGCACCCTGCTCGCCAACGGCGCAAGGGTGGTCGCGATCGGACGCTCGGAACGGCTGATGCGGGAGGCGGAGGGATGGTGCGCGGAATTCGGCTCCGACAACGTCTCGGTACACCGAGTCGATATGTACGATGTGCCGGCACTTGGTCAAACTCTGGATCAGATTGTCGACGAGGAACGCTCGATTGACGTGTTGGTGAATAACGCACATGAATTGGGGCCTGGCACTGGCTTCAATGTGCCGGAAGGATCGCTGGAAGGAGCGACTTTCGAAACCTGGATGCGCAATCTGACCGGAGGTGTTTACTGGGCAGCGCTCGCCACGCAAAAACTCGGGGCCAAGATGAAACAACAGCGCGTGGGCAGTATCATCAACGTTTCGACGATGTATGCGTTGGTCGCCCCAAGACCGCAACTCTATCAAGGCACGGAATTCATCAATCCACCGGGATACTCCGCTGCAAAAGCGGGATTGCTCAGTTTCACGCGATATGTAGCATCGTTTTGGGGACTTCACGGCATTCGAGCAAATGCAATTCTTCCCGGTCCGTTTTCAAACACCGAAGACATCGGCGGAGCCAACGCCGTTCCGCAGGACAGCACGTTTTTGGAGCGACTCAAAGGATTCACAAGCATGGGAAGGATTGGCAAGCCGCACGAGCTGGCGGGAGCGCTACTGTTCTTAGCTTCCGATGCGTCGAGTTTTATGACTGGGCAGGCCATCGTTATCGATGGCGGATGGACAGCTGTTTGAAGTATTTGACTTAATTTGACTTAGAAGAGAAACAGGAGTTGTGGCGATGTTCTCTTCGATTCCTAGCCGAGCCGTGCAACCGTAGGCTGTGGCACAGGTTGCGATTTGGACTGTGCGACGAATCTGGTGATTGTCGCTGCCACGAAGTCGAGCATCGCTGGCGTCAGTCCCGGATATACGCCCACCCAAAATACATTGTTCATGACAAAGTCAGTGTTGCGCATCTCTCCTACCACGCGATACTGGGAATGCTCGTAGGCAGGCTGTCGCAGCAGATTGCCGCCAAACAGAAGGCGGGTACCGATTTTATTCGCATCTAAGGCGCGAATCATATCTTCTCGCCGAAAGGGCGCATCCTCACGCACCGCAATGGGAAAACCGAACCACGAAGGGTCGGCATGCGCTGTTGCTTCCGGTAGAATCAGATGGTCCTCGAGACCCGCCAGAGCTGTTTTAAGATAATGAAAATTCGCCTTGCGGCTCCCGACAAACCCGGGCAGTTTGGTGAACTGGGAAGCACCGAGCGCGGCTTGCATGTCAGTGGCCTTTAGGTTGTAGCCGATGTGCGAATAGGTGTATTTGTGATCGTATCCGCAAGGTAAAGAACCTAGTTGCCACTCAAAACGCTTGCCGCACGTATTGTCCTTGCCGGGCTCGCACCAGCAATCGCGACCCCAGTCGCGAAAGGACTCAATCAGCACTTGCAAAGCCGGCTTATCTGTAAGGACCGCTCCGCCTTCTCCGGTTGTGATGTGGTGCGCAGGATAAAAGCTTAAGGTGGCGATATCGCCAAACGTGCCAACCATCCTTCCCTTATAGGTGGAACCCAGTGCGTCGCAGCAGTCTTCGATCAGCCAGAGATTATGCTTACGCGTGAAGGCGGCGACCGCATCGAGATCAAAAGCGTTTCCCAGGGTGTGGGCGAGAAATACTGCCCTTGTGCGGTCGCTACGCGCCGCTTCGAGTTGGCGCACATCAATCTCATACTCCGGCACCGTGACATCCACAAAAACTGGCACCAACCGATTCTGGAAAATGGGATTCACCGTCGTGGGAAACCCGGCGGCCACGGTGATGACCTCATCGCCAGGCTTCAGCCTTCGATCGCCGAGTTTAGGCGAAGTCAGAGCGCTGAGCGCGACAAGATTGGCCGAAGAGCCTGAGTTGACCAGCGACGCGGAACGGACACCGACAAACTGTGCCAGATTCCGTTCGAAAGTCTCCGCGAAACGGCCTGTCGTAAACCAAGCATCCAGAGCGGAATCCACTACCGCGCTTATGTCGGCACCGTCGATCACTTTGCCGGATACCGGAACCGGGGAAACTCCGGGAATAAAGTCTACCCCAGGCGACGATTCGAGGAAATATTGAGCGCTCAGCTCGAGAATTTGCCTGCGAAGCTGCGCTGCGGTATCGGTCATAGAACGCTAGGGTACCTAAATCATACCATTCAAGATGCGTCGCAAGGGCCTGATTGCTGCGCGAATGGCTTATGATGAAGATGATTTTCGGTGCTTACGGAGAACAGAATGAAGGCTGTGATTCTAGCAGGCGGCTTCGGCACGCGTCTCAGCGAGGAGACGGCGGTCCGGCCCAAGCCCATGGTCGAGATCGGTGGCCGGCCGATTCTGTGGCATATCCTCAAAGGGTATTCGCATCACGGCATCAACGATTTCATCATCTGTTGCGGATACAAGGGCTACATGATCAAGGAGTACTTCGCCAATTATTTTTTGCATATGTCGGACGTGACGTTTGACATGCGGAAACCCTCGATGGAGGTCCACCAGAGCGTTGCGGAACCATGGAAGGTAACACTTGTCGACACGGGCGATCAAACGGGTACCGGAGGACGACTTACCCGAGTGGCCCGCTACATCGAGGGCGATGACGCCTTCTGCATGACGTACGGCGACGGCTTGGGGGACATCGACATATCGGCGAGCGTCGCGTTTCACCGCGAACATGGTGGCCGGGTGACAATCACCGCCGTGCAACCACCGGCACGATTTGGCGCACTAGGGATGGATGGAACGGCCATCACCTCATTCCAGGAAAAACCGCAGGGCGAAGGCGGATGGATCAACGGCGGTTTCTTCGTGTTATCCCCGAAGGCGCTGGATGAAGTTCACGACGAGGCGTGGATGTTTGAACGGGAGCCTATGGTCAGCCTTACTGCACAACGCCAAGTGCATGCCTACCGGCACCGCGGATTCTGGCAGGCGATGGATACTCTGCGCGATAAACAACGGCTGGAGGAGCTATGGGCCAGTGGGAGGGCACCCTGGAAAACCTGGTGAAAACCTGGCAGGGGCGACGTGTTTTTCTGACCGGTCATACAGGCTTCAAGGGCAGCTGGCTCGCACTTTGGCTAAGCGGGCTCGGGGCGCAGGTTCGAGGCTATGCCCTCGACCCTTGCACCCAACCGAACATGTTCAACCTAGCAAGCATCGGTGCGGTGGTTGACGACATCCGCGGCGATGTCCGCGATTACGCCGAACTCGAAGCGGCGACGACTGAGTTTGCACCCGAGGTGGTCTTTCATCTGGCGTCACAGCCGATCGTTCGCCGCTCCTACGTCGATCCAGTAGGAACGTACGCTACCAACGTTATGGGGACGGTGCACGTGATGGAGGCGATTCGTAAGACTCCGAGCGTGCGCGCAGTCGTATGTGTCACCACTGATAAGTGTTACCAGAATCAGGAATGGATTTGGCCCTATCGTGAAACTGATCCGCTGGGCGGATATGACCCCTATGCCTCCAGCAAAGCCTGCGTTGAAATTGTGAGTGCCGCTTACCGAAGCTCATTCTTTCCCATCGAGCGCATGCACGAACACAATGTCGCTGTGGCAACAGCGCGCGCGGGCAATGTGATCGGCGGAGGAGACTGGTCCGAGGACAGGCTTATTCCCGATCTCATTCGCGGATTCAAGGCCGGTCAGCCGGTCTTAATCCGGCACCCCAACGCGGTTCGCCCGTGGCAGCATGTCCTTGATCCTCTTCACGGTTACCTCGTCCTAGCCCAGAAGCTTCTTGTTGAACCTGCTCAGTTCGCTTCCGCTTACAATTTCGCACCGAATAACGAAGACGCTTGGCCGGTCGAATGCATTGCAACCAAACTCGTGGAGATATGGGGAAACGGCGCCGCATGGACGCACGATTCGGCCCCCAGCCCGCACGAGGCTGACGTTCTAAGGCTGGATGCCAGCAAGGCTCGCGCGGTGCTCGGATGGAGGCCCCGGCTCGACATTGAAGCGGCGCTGGAGTGGACGATAGAGTGGTATCGCGCCTGGAACGATGGAGGCGATATGGCGGAGTTCACAAAGAAACAAATTGTCGATTACGGGGAGCTGTAAGCTCTGGTAGTGGGTTCCTTTGGATTTTTCAAGTAGCCCACTACCTTAAGCTCTCTGATGCCTAACGACTGGGGGAAAGCAACGCTATAATCCTATAAGGGGTTCGGTTAAACTCATTTTCAAATCGCACCAGATAGCGTCTTCGCATCGTGACGTTGCCCACATTTCACCTCTAACGATTGTCTGCGCCTACAATATCGCCTTGTGGTGCGAGTTACGTGGCACGGGGGACGCGCTGAATGTCTGACGGTCTGCCGGCGGTGCCGGCGCTCCAGTCGAATGCATCTGGGATTGCGCGCGTTCGTCAATGGACGCGACAATTCCTTGGGATTGACCGAGCCGTGGGATTCACGCTTCTGGCGAGATTCTGGTCCAGCGCGGCCGGCCTTGTCACGATTGCCCTGATCGCACGATTCCTCTCGCCGGCCGAGCAGGGATACTATTACACGTTCGGTAGCCTGGTCGCCCTGCAGATCGTTTTTGAGTTGGGGTTCTCTTTTGTGATTCTGCAAATGGCAAGCCATGAGCGAGCTCATCTGTCGATCTCAATCGATTACGAACTCAGCGGAGACCCGATTGCGCACGCCCGGCTGGCCTCGGTAATTCAAAAATCGGTTCGCTGGTATTCGGTGGCTGCAGTCCTAATGGCTACGACACTACTTCCTGCCGGCTTTTATTTTTTTTCCACACACTCGCACGCCGGGCAAGCGGTGTCGTGGATTTTCCCCTGGTGCTCTTCCGCACTGATGGCGACACTCAACTTCCAGATTGACCCGTTTCTGTCTTTTCTGGAAGGCTGCGGGTATGTTCCCGAAGTTGCTCGGCTGCGGTTTACGCAATCGGTCACGGGAAGCCTGCTGGCGTGGGGCGCTCTGATTACTCATCATGGCCTCTTCGCCCCCTCGATGATGCTCTTTGGAATGGCGCTCGCCTCGCTCGCGTGGCTGAGCGGGAAGCGAAAATTATTGCTGGGACTCTTGAGGCATCAGACGGAACCACATCGAATCCGCTGGAATCAGGAGGTCTGGCCGTTCCAATGGAGAATCGCCGTAAGCTGGTTCTGTGGATACTTCTTGTTCTGGCTTTTCAATCCTGTTCTGTTTGCCTTTCGTGGTCCGGTGGCGGCGGGCCAGATGGGAATGTCACTGAGTCTCGCAAATGCGATCCAGGCGATCGCCGTCTCCTGGGTAAGCACAAAGTCTGCGCCATTTGGAACCCTGATCGCCCGCAAGGAATATCGAAAGCTGGATCAAACATTTTTTCAAGCACTCAAGCAATCCTTTGCCGTGTCCCTTGCAGGAGCTCTGGTGGCGTGGCTCGGATGTATTTATCTAAATGTGCATCATTTTCGGTTCGCCCAACGTCTCCTCGACCCGCTTTCCCTCGGATTCTTGCTGCTCTACATGATCGTAAATGTCATCATTTTCGCTGAGGCATATTATCTTCGCGCGCACAAGCAGGAGGTGTTCTTCGTCAATTCGGCAGTCGGCGCAGTAGTCGTTGCCGCATCCACCATTATCTTTGGTCGGCTCTACGGCGCCACCGGGATAGTCGTGAGTTGTTCCCTCCTGAACTTCGGCGGACTGTTGTGGGCAACCTGCAAGTTTGTTAAGTATCGACGACTTTGGCATACGTTGTAGGAGACAATCTGCTATCTATCCACAAAAACACCGACCGAAAGTGTGCTCGGCGTGGCGAGATCGATCGATGCCTCGGTCAACCTGGTATACAACAAGTTGCACCAATTCCGCGATGAGCACCGACACGTTTCGTTAAACCCGCGCCAAAAGAATTTGGTTGCTGGGGCAAAGTAGCTTATTCTGTTTCTTAAAAGTCTCAAAGAGCATTCCCGCGATTTGATCCCACGAATCTATGCCAGTATCGATTATCGTCCCAACGTTTAACGGCGCATCTCGCATTGGCAACTGTCTGGATGCACTCTTGAAGCAGCGGACTGGACTGGATACAGAGATTCTCGTGGTCAACGATGGTTCAACCGATAATACTTCCGGTGTTGTTGCCCGCTACTCAGGCGTGCGCTGCATCACTCAATCGAATGGCGGACCTGCAGCGGCGCGTAATCGCGGAGCGTTGGAAGCTCAGGGATCAATCATTCTTTTTACCGACGATGACTGCGTCCCGATGCCGGACTGGCTAACTGCCATGACAAAGGCCTTCGAAGATCCCGATGTCGTCGGAGTAAAGGGGATCTATCGAACTCATCAAAAAAGTCTGACGGCGCGTTTCGTGCAGATCGAGTACGAAGATAAATACCGACTGATGATGAATCTTGCTCGCATCGATTTTATTGACACGTATTCGGCCGGCTTTCGGCGCGATCGCTATCTTGAGATGAACGGTTACGACACGAGTTTCCCGCTGGCATGCGCGGAGGATGTCGAACTCTCCTATCGCATGTCCGCCCGTGGATGGACCATGAAATTCGTCCCTGCCGCGATTGTCTACCACACGCATCCTGATACCCTACAAAAGTATCTCAAGAAGAAATACAAGTTCGCCTTTTGGCGGGTGGTGGCAGTGAGCAAGAACCGCAGTAAAGCGGTGAAAGACAGCCACACCCCGCAACTGATGAAACTCCAGCTTCTACTTGCCCCGGCGCTTTTGGCCGCCGCGGCTTATGATCTGTCATTGCATCCTCGAATACCGGCATCGGGGGTTGTCCTACTTGCCTTTTTGGTCAGCACCATTCCTTTCGTACTACGGGCAATCACGAAGGATCCAAACGTCGGGCTGCTGTCTCCAGTCTTGCTTGCCGCCCGAGCATGTGCGCAAGTGCTGGGCGTAGCCGCTGGTCTGATATATGCCCGCCGTAGGGCCGCCGCAGCCACCACCGAATCCCGCGCCTGAATTTTGCACCGGTGATTCACAGCTTCGCCGTCATTAAGTTCTTCGAGAGCTGTAGAACCCGAGGCGTGTGTGTTCTAACAATGTGAAAGATACACGAGGCTAGCCGCGTCAAAATGAGTATTTCGATTGAGGGACAGAGAAGCTGATGTCCGAGGAAATGCAGCGCCGTGAAATCACGAAGCCTTTGCTGACGATTGCGGTTCCAACCCACAACCGAGCCCGGTGCCTCAGGGAGTTGCTACTCGTTCTAGAGGATCAGCTTAAGAATGAACCGCGTGTCGAGTTAATTATTTCTGACAACGCTTCTCCGGACGAGACCCCGGCAGTCGTACGAGACTTTGTGGCCCGTGGAATAGGTGTTCGCTACATTCGGAACACGCAGAACATAGGACCTGACGCGAATTTTTTGCAATGCTTTGAAGAGGCACGGGGGAAGTACGTTTGGATTTTCAGCGATGACGATCTCATCGTTCCTGGTGGGGTTGCGAAGATTCTTACTTATTGCGAGGCTGCCGAATACGACCTTATTTGGGTGAGCGCTTATTCCTTCGGAAA
>Ga0302326_10009086_pt1 | contig 21804 bp, 19 predicted proteins | sample Palsa_T0_3_FD_202264 | JGI IMG/M metagenome (GOLD analysis project Ga0302326, IMG submission 202264) | Peat permafrost microbial communities from Stordalen Mire near Abisko, Sweden - Palsa_T0_3 | ecosystem: Environmental > Terrestrial > Soil > Palsa > Peat permafrost | place: Sweden: Abisko... | reverse complement strand
ACAGTACGAAGGGGGAGGAATCACATGGCAAAAACAATTATGGACCGGAGCGTTCTGGAGATGGCTCTGGTCGGATACGAATCGGAGAAAGACCGGGTGGCAGCCGCGATTGCGGCGCTTCGCGCTCAATTGGGAAAGCGAGGGCCGGGCCGCCCGAAGACCAATTCAGACGAGACGGCGCCGGCGCCCCGCAAAAAGATGAGTGCCGCGGCGAGAAAGCGGATGGCGGCCGCCCAAAGAAAGCGTTGGGCAGCTTACCAGAAGGATAAAGCCGACGCCCAACCCAAACGGCACATCAGCGAAGCCGGCCGCAAAGCGATGGCCGCTGGTGGAAGGCGCCGTTGGGCAGCGCATCGCAAGGCCACGGCCGCGGCATAAAGCCAAACCGTCCCGACGACGTTCGCGCAGACCGTACTTATCATCAAAAGTTTTCTATCGGTAGTGCCGTCGCGGAAGCGCCCCTCACCAGACGAGCGGTTTCCCCCGGGGCGGCGTCTGAGGGTCCAAATAGATCCGCAAGCGTGGACCGCGGCACATGCAAGACTCGCCGCCGCTTTGCTCCTCCAGCCGCTCCGGAATTACGCGGCGCTCGGCAGCGCGGCGAATTCGCGTGGACAGCTTTTGGGGTCGGCTCCTTTGCCGGTGCTGGCGATTCTCCACTGCGCGTGTATTTATGCTATTGTACGTACACGTGCGCTTCGAATGGGATGAAGCCAAGAACCGGCAAAACCGCCGCAAACATGGCGTGGATTTCGAAGTCGCAGCGTTGGTGTTCGACGATCCGAACCATCGCCCGCGAGCAGGATCGCATCGTGAACGGCGAGGCGCGCTGGCAGACTATCGGTCTGGTGAACGAACTTTTGCTTGTCTGCCATACGTGGACCGAGGAAGATGTCGTTCGGATCGTCTCGGCGCGAAAAGCGAACCGCACGGAAAGGAATCGTTACTATCATGGCCATCGTCCGTTATGAGCGCAAGCCTGGCGATCCGCTTACGCGCAGGCAGAAGGAGAACCTGAAACGGATCGCTGAAATCAAGGATGAGGATATCGACCTGTCCGACATTCCCGAATTGACCGATGAATGGTTCGCGCGCGCGGTGCGGGGCAAGTTCTACCGGCCCGTCAAGGAGATCGTCTCGATCCGTCTCGATAAGGACGTGCTCACGTTTTTCAGGAGCCAAGGCGCCGGTTACCAGACGCGCATTAACGATACCTTGCGGGCGGCGATGCAGGCTGCGCTTTCGGCGAAGCGGAAGGCGCGGAGGTAACTTGCCAGGGTCGTCGGGCGTTAATCGCCTTCCTCTCCCGAATCGTGGGTCAGTTTTTGGGTTTGGAGGGCGGGCAATTCTGCCCGCAGCCGGCTTTCAGCCGGCTCTGGCACTCTGGCCGCCTAAAAAGGCGGCTGCGGCCAAGATTGGCCGCCCTCCAAGTCCAAACTGACCCACTGCCGAATCTTGATATCCAGCCGCTTAATCTTCTGATTCAGCGTGGACAGCGGCACGTCCGCCACGATCTCGAACAGCGACGCGTCGGCCGGCAGCGCGCCGCCTTCTGCGCGCTCCGGCAGCACATCCAGCGGCACGGACGGATCGGTGGCCAGCACCACGGCGCGCTCCACGGCGTTCTCCAGTTCGCGTACGTTGCCGGGCCAGTTGTGCTCCATCAGGATCTGCAGCCCTTCCGGTTGGAATGACAACACCGAGTTGCCCTGCGCGTCCAGATACTTCTCGTTCTCGCGGCAGTACTTGGTGAAGAAATGCCTCACCAGGGCGGGGATGTCTTCCTTGCGCTCGCGCAAGGGGGCAACACGATGTTGATGACGTTGAGCCGGTAGTAAAGGTCTTCGCGGAAGGTGCCTTCGTCCACGCGCACAGGCTCGGTCGCGCTAGTGGGATGAACTCCTTTTCCTGGATCACGCGCAGCAGCTTGGCCTGCATGTCCGGCGCAATGGTGCCGATCTCGTCGAAGAAAATCGTCCCGTGATCGGCCACCTCGAAATAACCCTTTTTAGTCTTCACATGCCCGAATAAAATGGACTCCAGCAGTAACGTGAGCGGGGCGCGGTTCTGCGTGAAACGCCGCGGTCAGGTGGCGGGCTGGCGCTGCCTTCACAACCAATCATCCCTCCTGCGCCGAAGAAACTGCGCTATTGTTCCGTACGCGGTGCACTCGACGTGTTCGGCGCGTTCGTGTTCAATATCTTGCTCTTCCCCAAGTTTACTTGCCCAGCGCCCCGACCTAAGCTGTCTGGCGGCGTGCTTGATTCGGCGATCACGACAATATATTACGGCCTTCTCATATCCAGCTTCAGATTCCTGGCTGTCGCATCGCGAGTAGCCGTGACTTTCAAAGATTGCAATCAGTGTATCTACCGCGTCATTGAGAGGAAAACCTGGGGGCCAATATGTTCCGTATCCTGCTCGTGGCCACCACCAGTTATCGATATCTCCAAAGGCGTAGGCGATGCAGTTGTAGATGTCAGTAGCTTCGCTTTCTTGGGAGTAGTTGGTTCCAGCGAGTCGGGGAAATGCCGCCTCGAGGTCCTGAATCGACGCCACTTACTGTAAGAGTCCTTTTCCCCTTCCCCATTCGAGCCATACCTTACGAGCCTGAGCGACATTCGATCCCTCGGGAACAGGATCTTCGCCGGTCATGAATCGCAGCGCCCAGAACCAATGACCATGATGCGATTCCAGTTCCCACAGGACCAATGGTACCGCGGATTTTCCCATGGCGATGATGGATTGGTAAGCCGGGTGCAAGATCTTTTCGTCGAGCGACGACGAGAAGCGCGTTTCACGCCGCCATCGCTCGGCGAGCATGGCGAATTCAGGATGCTTCTGCTCGGCTTCCCCGCGCGAGGCAGATGCAGTTGGCGGCACTTGTGTTGGGAGGGCCATTTGTTCGAAGGATAGCTATTGCGTCATCTTGTTGTCAATGCGGCGAACTGAGTCCAACGCGTCAGGGTAAGATGGCAACGCCACCTTATTCCGACTTCTTCGGAATCTTGATATCCAGCCGCTCCGGAATAATGCGCCGCTCGAAGTCCGCCACGATCTCGAACAGCGACGCGTCGGCCGGCAGCGCGCCGCCCTCCGCGCGCCGCAGGCGGATGCCGCTGGCCTGCAGCAGATGATCCGGCAGCACATCTAGAGCTAGCGGTACGGACGGATCGGTGGCCAGCACCACGGCGCGCTCCACGGCGTTCTCCAGTTCGCGTACGTTGCCGGGCCAGTTGTGCTCCATCGGGATCTGGAGCACTTCCGGTTGGAATGACAACACCGAGTTGCCCTGCGCGTCCAGATACTTCTCGTTCTCGCGGCAGTACTTGGTGAAGAAATGCTTCACCAGGGCGGGGATGTCTTCCTTGCGCTTGCGCAAGGGCGGCAACACGATGTTGATGACATTGAGCCGGTAGTAAAGGTCTTCGCGAAAGGTGCCTTCGTCCACGCGCACAGGCTCGGTAGCGCCTAGCGGGATGAACTCCTTTTCCTGGATCACGCGTAGCAGTTTGGCCTGCATGTCCGGCGCAATGGTGCCGATCTCGTCGAAGAAATCGTCCCGTGATCGGCCACCGGTGAAGGCGCCCTTCACATGCCCGAACAAAGTGGATTCCAGCAGGCCGGCCGGCAGCGAGGCGCTATTGACCGGGATGAACAGGCGTTCGGAGCGCGGCGAATTCGCATGGATGGCCTTGGCGATCAGTTCCTTGCCCGTGCCGGTTTCGCCGGTGATCGGGATCGTGGACCGGCTGCTGGACACCTGGCCCACCAGATCGAGCAGCCGCTGCATGCGGTCGCTATTGCAGTCTCCTGCAACGGCCTCACAATCCTGGGAAGCCGGCGCGTTGAGTGGAGTATAATTGTTCCTGCGGGTAACAATCAACCCATGTATAGCGTGGTTACCGCGAAGTCGTTCGATAAGGCCCTTGCCAAGCTCCCGGTGAATTGGCAGAGGCGGATCGTGGCCAAGATCAGAGAGGTTGCGGCGGACCCTTACGCTCCGAACAACAACCTTGGGAAATTGCAAGGCCGCGATGGATACAAACTCAGGATTGGGAATTGGCGCGTCATTTACGATCTGGATGACGACCACCGGGCGATGCAGGTTTTGGAAGTCGGGCCGAGAGGAGGAATTTATTGATGCGAATCGAAAAAGTCGTCCGGCGCGGCAAGGAGTTCGCCATACTGCCGATGGACGGCTTGCAGAAACTGATAGACGCGGCGGAAATGCTGGCGGACGTGAAGGCTTATGACGCAGCCAAGGGGCGGCTTGCGCGCGGCGAAGATGAGTTGATCCCGCTGGAGATGACGGAACGCCGCTTGGCCGGCGAAAGCGCGGTCAAGATATGGCGGGAGCATAGGGGGATGACACAGGAGGCTCTCGCGAGGGCGTCTTGCGTTTCGCGGCCGATGATCGCGGCGATTGAGTCTGGACACAAGAAGGGCGGAGTAGCCACGCTAAAGAAACTGGCCCGGGCCCTTAAGATCGATCTGGACCATCTGGCATGACTTCTTGAATTGAACGAGCCGTGCGGCTCGCGTGGGGGTTTAGCGCGCCTTCCGCGATTACTCCGACTTCTTCGGCTTGATATCCAACCGCTTGATCTTCCGATTCAACGTGGATAGCGGCACATGCAGGATGGCGGCGGCTTCGGTTTGGCTGCCGTTGTGTTGTTGGAGCGCTCCATGATGATGCGGCGCTCGAAATCTGAAAAGCAACTTTCCGAAAACTCTGAAAGTGCAGCGCGACCAGGACGCTGCTTCGGCGCAGCCGCCTGCGCCAGAGAGCTTTGTGGCCTCCGGGGAAGTTGTGCAGTATCTTCGAAGTCTGCCTAGAAAGTAGCACCTCGCCCGACGCCGCTGAGTGTGAGACCCATCTCCGGGGATGAGGCAGCCCTTGCCCAGAAGCGGATGCTGAGCAGGCGGTCTACTTATTCCGATTTCTTCGGAATCTTGATATCCAGCCGTTTAATCTTCTGATTCAGCGTAGACAGCGGCACGTGCAAACTCGCCGCCGCTTCCGTCTGGCTGCCATTATGCTGCTCCAGCCGCTCCAGAATAATGCGCCGCTCGAAGTCTGCCACGATCTCGAACAGCGAGGCGTCGGCCGGCAGCGCGCCGCCCTCTGCGCGCCTTAGGCGGATGCCGCTCGCCTGCAGCAGATGATCCGGCAGCACATCCAGCGGCACGGATGGATCGGTGGCCAGCACCACGGCGCGCTCCACGGCGTTCTCCAGTTCGCGTACGTTGCCGGGCCAGTTGTGCTCCATCAGGATCTGCAGCACTTCCGGCTGGAATGACAACACCGAGTTGCCCTGCGCGTCCAGATACTTCTCGTTTTCGAGGCAATACTTGGTGAAGAAATGCTTCACCAGGGCGGGGATATCTTCCTTGCGCTCGCGCAAGGGGGGTAACACGATATTGATGACGTTGAGCCGGTAGTAAAGGTCTTCGCGAAAGGTGCCTTCGTCCACGCGCTTCTTCAGATCGTCGTTGGTAGCCGCCAGAATGCGCACGTCCACGCGCACAGGCTCGGTCGCGCCCAGCGGGATGAACTCCTTTTCCTGGATCACGCGCAGCAGCTTGGCCTGCATGTCCGGCGCAATGGTGCCGATCTCATCGAAGAAAATCGTCCCGCGATCGGCCACCTCGAAATAGCCCTTCTTGGTTTGGATGGCGCTGGTGAAGGCGCCCTTCACATGCCCGAACAAAGTGGATTCCAGCAGGTCGGCTGGCAGCGATCCGCTATTGACCGGGATGAACAGGCGTTCGGAGCGCGGCGAATTCGCATGGATGGCCTTGGCGATCAGTTCTTTGCCCGTGCCGGTTTCGCCGGTGATCAGGATAGTGGACCGGCTGCTGGAGACCTGGCCCACCAGATCGAGCAGCCGCTGCATGCGGTCGCTTTTGCCGATGATGTTGGGGAAGCTGTAGCGCTGATTCAGCGCGCGCTTCAGGTGGGTATTCTCGTACTCCAGGCGCCGCTTCGAGATCATGCGCTCGATCTCGATCAGCAGCTTCTCGTTGTCCCAGGGCTTTGAGAAGTAATCGTTGGCGCCCAGCTTCAGCGCGTCCACGGCGGCTTCCACCGAGCCGTAGGCGGTGATCATGAAGATAGGTGTTTCGCGGTCGCGCTCGCGGACATCGCGCAGCACGTCCATGCCGGAGCGGTCGGGCATCATCAGGTCCAGCAGCACCATGTCATAAGCGCGCGATTCGATCTTGCGCAGGCCTTCGGTCCCGTTGGGCGCCAGGTCCACGCTGTAGCCTTCCATGGTGAGGAGCGTATCCAGGCCTTCGCGGATATCCAACTCGTCGTCCACTACCAGAACGCGGCCTTTCTCTGGGGTGGTGGTGGTTGCGGGTGTGGTCATTTCAGGCGGCATTTGTTTGGGCGCCAAGCGTTGGCGGCCTGGGAGGCCGCCGCAGGCCGAGGGCCTGCCTCACAAATTTCATTTCAGGCGGCATTTACCGGTTGTTTGGCCTGTCCCACTGCGCTCCTGGACCAAGGCAGCCGAAGCTGGAAACGCGTGCCACCCTGGCGGCTGGACACTTCGATGGAGCCCTTATGCTCCTGCACGATTCCATAAGTCACCGCCAGGCCCATACCAGTTCCCTTGCGGGTCCCCTTGGTGGTGAAGAAAGGATCGTAGATACGCTGAATGTGCTCGGGCGAGATGCCGTGGCCCGTATCGGAAACATCCACACGCGCGCCGGAATCCTCGGCCCAGGTCCGCACCGAGAGCACGCCGCCGCCATCCATGGCGTCGCGCGCATTCAGGAACAGGTTCAGAAAGACTTGCTGCAGTTTGCCGGCATTGCCGTGCACCGGCGGCATGCCATTGCCCAGATCCATCTTCACCTGCACCCCCACTTTCTCGATCTGGTGTTCCAGCAGCGACATGGTTTCGCGAATGACTTTGTTCAGATCCACGTCGCCGAACGAAGTGGTGGAGGTGCGCGAGAAATTCAGCAGTGAGTTGACGATTTCGCTGGCGCGGAAAGTCTGTTTGGCGATTTTGTCCAGCAGGATGGACTTCTGGTCGTCATTGGCCACCTGCTTGGCCAGCATCTGCGCATAGGTGGAGATCACCGCCAGCGGCGTATTCACTTCGTGCGCCACGCCGGCCGCCAGCAAGCCGATGCTGCTCAGTTTGTCGGCTTGCACTAAGCGCTGTTCCAGTTCGGCGCGGTCGGTCACGTCGTCGAAAATGATCAGGCGGCCGATCTGTTCCAGATCCTTCGAAACCAGCGGGGCGATGGCCACATTCAGCGTGGCGCGCGCGCCATTCGATGAGGTAGATGAGGTATGCCCGTTGCCGTTGATCGGAACCGCAGCCGGCACCGCCGATAACGCCGTCGGGTGCATCACGAACTTGTAGATGTGATGAATCCCGGTTTGGCCGCGCACGCGCTCGAACTGTTCCGCAAGATCGGCCGGGAACAATTCCGCCAGCTTACGGCCGACGGCGGATAGGCGCTGGATTCCGGTGAGCTTTTCGATCTGCGTGTTCCAGCTTTCCACCCGGTCTTCCAGATCCACCGCCAGGATGCCGACGTTGATGGATTCCACGATGTTCTCGCTGAACTCTTTCAGACGCTCGTACTCTTCCACCTTGCGCTGCAGCGAACGGTATAAAGTGGCATTCTCAATGGCGATCCCCACGTAACCGCAGATGGTGGCCAACATTTCCACATCCACCGTGGAGAGAAAATCGCCATCCTCGGTGCGGCTGACTCCCATGTATGCCACGATGCGGCCGCGCACGGTGCACGGCAGATAGTAAGTCAGGTCGAGATCCGCGATGGCGGCGCGCACGCTGGGCGGCCAACTGCGCGAAACCGCGTCCAGTTGATGGCGGGTGCGCTCAAAGAAAATATAGGGCTGCGGCAGATCCCAGTTCAGGAAGCTCAAATCCAGTTTATCGGCGGTCAACTCCGCCGGCCGCCGCCGCGCGCCCATGGACATCTTCAGGCGGAAAGCGGGCTTGCCGTCGGGCCGCTCCTCGGCCAGAAACACGGCCATGTGCCTGATAGAAAGCGTCTGCAGCAGGCGCTCGCAGACCGACGACAGCATGGCGTCCAGATCGGTCTCCGAATTCAGCTCGCGGGCGAATTCCACCAGCGTGCGCCGGTAATCGTAGCGGTCGCGATAGAAGTGCTTGTCCAGGCGTTCCTGAATCCAGTTGCGGATGGGCTGGAACAGGAAGGCGGCCACCAGCATTACCGCGATCAGGCCGGTGTTGCCCACATCCTTGAAGTTCTTTTGCACCAGGCTGCCGAGCGAGAAGACGATCCCGTAAAATGCCGCCAGTACGCAGAGGGTAGCCAGGGTGTAGGCATATCCGCGCCGGAAGATGATGTCCACATCCATCAGCCGGTAGCGCGCGATGGCGTATGCCAGGGTCAGCGGGATCAGGCCCAGCGGCAGGACGGATAACCGCATGTACTGGTTGGGCAGCATGCCCAGCGTGTACGGCGCCACGTACAGGATGGCGAAGGGCAGAATTCCGCAAAAGGTCCCGTTGCGCAGCCATTTCAACTGCTGCCGCACGATGGGATCGTCGGCCCTGTGGCTATCCCGGCTGAGCACCACTCCGCCCAACAGGTACGGAATCACCAGCGCGGCCTGCCAGATGCGATCCAGCATCCAACGCAGTTCCAAAAGCGAGATGCCGATCCGTAGCGTTCCAGAGGTCACCGCCAGCCACACCAGGAAGAAGAGGGCCGGAGGCACGTACAGCAGCGTCACACGCAGCTTCGAACGGAACCAGCGAGGCTCCGGAAAGGTCAGGCAGAAATGCAGAAAAACTGTAGGGGCCAACAGGCCCGCTGCCACATTGCAGAAGTAGATAACCTTGTCGAATCCGTTCAGCTTTCCGGTGTAATGGAAGCAGAATAGAATGAAGGATACCAGGCACAAAACATAGAAATGGCGAGCCTTATGCGCGCTGCCCCGCCCGAAATAGACGAATAACCCGATCAGCAAATAGGCGGCGCCCACCAGGTACTGGTAGGAAACCGCCGGATCCAGCGGCTCTTCCCGGACGTAGACGGCGGCCTTGAACTCGACGCCATTCCGGCTGGCGGTGTAATCGGCCTTGTTCCAAGCACCCACCGCCGCCAGGATTTGGGGGACGTCGATGGCTTTGGCGGTGGCCGCGCCATTGATCTTTAGGAGGGTATCGCCGTTCTTCAGACCGGCCTTGGCGGCCGGGCCGTCAGGCTCGATGTGCAACGCCTCGACCCGGTTTCCGCGCTCGACCCAGACTGCCCCATCGTCGGCCAAACGGAACCTGTGCTGTTGTTGAAAATTGATGACAGCCGAAGCCACCGCGGCGATGGTCAGGATGGTCAGGATCGCGGTTGAGAGCTGAAATTTGAGTTCCTGAAACATTCACACCGCCGCTAAACCGTTCGGCACACTACGCCCGCCGTCGCGATACAGCACGTTTTATGCCAGCCGTTAACCTAATACTAGTAAATTTTTGTTGTACTTACAAGCAAATACCAGTACTGGAATTCAGAAATCGGGAGAAGCCGCTATGCGGAAGCGTAGCCCGGTTATGTTAGGTGCGGGGCTAAAGCCCCACGCGGGTTAAATCCCGCCCTCCGCAGCGCTACCCCACCGCATCCACCAGCTCTTTCGGAGCGAACGGCTTTTGCAGATAGGTGACCCGTCCGCCAGCCACGGTCTCGACTCCACTCAGCCCGGGGGGATAGCCGCTTACCACCACCAGGCGAATCGACGGATGGCACTCCAGCATGCGCATGGCGAGTTCCTGGCCTCCCATTCCCGGCATATTCAGATCCACCAGGGCCAGCGAGTAGCCGGACGGGTCCGCCCCCACCAGCGCCAACGCCTCTTCCGCGCCACGGCACGCATCCACACTATAGCCCAGCCGGCACAGGTAGGCGTTCATCACCTTCAGCAGCGCCGCGTCATCGTCCACAATGAGGATCCGGCCCGTCGCGCAAGCCATTAAGGGAATGCTATCAGAGTTATCATCCCCATATGCAATTTCACACGGAATATCTTACTTTTCGTACCACCAAACACCGCGAATACGTCAACATCACTTCCCAAGTGGAGGACGCGCTGCGCAAGAGCGGCATTCAGGAAGGCATGATCCTGGTATCGGCGATGCACATCACCGCTGGAGTTTGGGTGAACGACGCCGAGGATGGCCTGCTGGCGGACATCGACGAGTGGCTGGAGAAGCTGGCGCCCTTCCGCCAGACTTACCGGCATCATGCCACCGGCGAGACCAACGGCGACTCGCACTTGAAGAGCCTGCTGGTGCATCATCAGGTGATTGTGCCGGTGACCAAAGGCAAGCTGGATTTCGGCCCCTGGCAGCAGATTTACTACGCCGAGTTCGACGGGCAGCGCTCCAAGCGCGTGATTATCAAAGTGATGGGCGAATAACGCGAAAGGAGAGCCGCGGCAGCGGCATATACCGGTTATGAAACGAACCATCTGGCTGGCGGGCGCGCTGGCGATCTGCGCCGTGGCGGCGGAACTGCCCGTACGGCAAATCGTTCTTTACAAGCACGGTGTGGGCTACTTTGAACGGTCGGGCGAACTGGCAGCGGGCGAATCGGCGCGCCTGGATTTCAAAGCTTCCGAAATGGACGACGTGCTGAAGTCGCTGACCATCGAGGAAAAAGGCGGCGGCAAGATTTCCGGCCTGCGCTACGATTCGAGCCAGCCGCTGGCCCAGAAGCTGGCGGACTTCCCCTTTCAGCTCGGCGCGGGGCAGCCGTTGAGCGCGGTGCTCGACCAACTCAAAGGCGCGAGCATCGAGCTGAAATTCGCCAACGAAACCGTCATTGGCGCCATCGTGGCGGCGCGCCTGGTTCCGGGCGACGACAGGCGTCCCGAGCGCGAACAGATCACCCTTCTGATGGATGCGGGCGATCTGCGCAACTTCGACCTGGGGGCGGCGGCCGGCATCCGCTTCACCGATGCACGGCTGCAGGCCCAGTTCAAGGAGTACCTGGCCGCGCTGACCGACGCCCGCTCCAAGGAAAAGCGCAGCGTGTATATCGACTCCACGGACGCCAAACAGCGGGAAGTGCGGGCCGGTTACATGATCCCCACGCCGGTATGGAAATCCAGCTACCGGCTGATTTTCGGCGACGGGCCGCAACCGATGTTGGAAGGCTGGGCCATCGTGGACAACACCACCGGCGAGGATTGGAACAAGGTGGATCTGTCGCTGGTTTCGGGCCGGCCGATCTCGTTTATCAGCCGGCTTTATGAACCGCGCTATGTGGCGCGGCAGACGGCCGAGTTGGAGGAAGATCGCGCGGCCGTGCCGGTGGTGTACCAGGACGCCGTGGAGGTTGAGTCGAGCGCCCTGAATGCCGTTCCGATGCCCGCCCCGCCGCCCCCGCCGGCTGCGAAGGCGGCTCTACCCATGAACGGCCGAGCGCTCGAACAGTTCGCCCAACTGCAGAAGGCGCCACCTATCGCCAACGTCACTCCCGCCGCCGGACGCGAGCTCGGGGAATTGTTCGAATACCACATTCCCACGCCCGTCACCGTGCGCCGCAACGAATCGGCCATGCTGCCGTTCCTGCAACAAAAGATCGACGCCCGGAGGCTGCTGATCTACTCCGACCCTTCCTCGACGCATCCCATGGACGCGGCCGAGATCGTCAACTCCACAGGCAAGACGCTGGATGGCGGTCCCATCACGGTGTACGAAGCGGGTGCATACGCGGGCGAGGCTTTGATGGAGACGGTGAAAACCGGCGACAAACGCCTGATTGGCTATGGTGTAGACCTGGGCACCCGCATCACCACTCAATTCGACACCAGGTCCGATACGATTCGCGAAATCCACGCGCGGCGCGGCATCCTGACCACCCGCAATGCCAGCCTCGAAACCAGGACTTACACCATCCGCAACGTGGATCAAAAGGCTAAGACCTTGATCATCGAGCATGCGGCGCGGCCGGAATACAACCTGCTCGACCGCAAGCCCTCGGAGAAAACCAGCAACGCATACCGCTTCGAAGTGAAGCTGGCGCCGGGGGGCACGGAGAAGTTCCCGGTCACCGAGGAGCGCGTGTACGAGCGCGCTTTCACGGTCACCGATCTGACGCCGGATGTGCTGATCTATTATGTGCGGAACAAGGATCTCAACGACGCCGGGCGCAAGCAGCTCGAGCAGATCGCCACCCTGAAGCAGCAGTTGGCGGCCGCTTCGCGGGAGATGGAGCGCATCGACCAGCAGGTGAACGAATTGGTCCGCGACCAGGAACGCGTGCGGCAGAACATCGCCAGCCTCAACCAGGTCAGCGGCCAACAGCAGCAAGTGCAGGCTTATGCGCAGCGGCTGGCCGGCCAGGAATCGCAGCTCGCCGGCCTGCACGACCGGCGGGCGGAACTCGATAAGAAGCGCGCCGCATTGGAAGGGGACGTCAGTAGTTCAATCGAGGCCCTGGCGTTTTGAGGCTTGTGGAGCAGGCCCTCGGTCCGCCCGGGTCCCTCGGACCCGCCGGTCGATCGAGGAGCAGATGGCGGCCTGAGAGGCCGCTGCAGGCCTAGGGCCAGCCCCACCAAATCGCCCTCATGAGCGGGCACGGTTGGCCAGCGTGCGCCACAGCTTCCATCCCAGCCACACTGCCGCCAGCAGCACCACCACCGCCCACGCGAGATTGCTCAACAGATCGCTCAGCTCCAACACGCGGTCGCTGAACGTGTACCCCAGAAGGATGTAAAGGGCCGCCCCCAGCATCTCTCCCAGCACATCCCATATCAAAAACCGGATCCACGGATACTCGGCGATGCCGCTGCCGAAGTTGATCAGGGAACCGAGTGGCGTCAACAACCAGCGGCTGAAGAAGACGCCCGCCCCGCCCCAGCGGCGCGCGTGAGCCTCGGCTTGGACCAACCGGTCGTGGCCGCCGAGCACTCCGCCGAACTTTGCAAGCAAGGCGGTCCCGCCCCACCGGCCAATCGCGTATCCGATTTGATCGCCGGCGACCGCGCCGGCGCCGGCCAGCGCAATGGCCCAGCCCATGGGCATGACTCCTTGCGCCACCAGCGATCCGGCCACGATCAACAGCAGGGTCACCGGCAACGGCACACCCACGGAAGCCACCGCCGTCACCGCAAACAACGCGGGAGAGCCATACTGTGCCAGAGCCGCCAGGATCTGTTCGCGCATCAGGGTTCCGGCGCCGGATGCACATGACCGGCGGCGACCAGGGCGCGATCCAGTTCGCGCACCAATTCCTCAACCGGGCGGTGCTCTTCGCGGGCGATGGTCCGCAGCGGCCGCCGGTCATGCTGGTGGGGTTCCAGTCCGATGGCTTGATATAGAATAGCGGCGGGCACGTGGTGAGTGTGCGCAATGAAAGGCACGCTCATCCACAGGCGGATGGGTTCGTTCTCCCAACGCAGGCGCCGGGCATGCCGTCCCGCCCTGATTCCGAAAATCAGCGTTCCCGCGAGAGCCATGCAAAAAGCCACCGTCAGGATCATGAGGTTGCTTGGCCGGTGCACGTTTTCATCATAACTGGCGGTGTTGAGCGTGCGACTCAAGCTTTCGTGATATCCCGCCGATGAAAAGGGAGAGGGGCAGGCGGCAAGAGGCGACGCGTATGACCATTGGCAAGAAAATCGGTATCCTTTACGGACTGCCGGCCGCCGTGGCGTTGACTGTGGGTCTGGTATCGGTCATCGATCTCCGGTCGATGAATCAAACCATCGGAAAACTGGCCACGGATTCGCTGCCGGGCACCTACAGCATTGGGCGGCTCAGCGGCATCGCCAAAGACATTCGCGGCGGCATTCGCGGCCACATCACGGCCGCAAAAGCGGTGGAGAAGCTAAAGGCCGAAGCGGACCTGGCAGCTCTGGCGAAGACCTTGCACCTGGAGTTGAAGGAATACGAGAAGAGCATTTCGACTGCCCGGGACCGTGAGCTATTTTCCAGCGTCGCCGGCAAATTCGAGGCTCTGTTGCGCACGGCCGAGGCTATCCGCCCGCTCAGCATGGCGCGCAAAACCGAGCAAGCGTTGAAAAAATTCGCCTCCGATACCATGCCGGCGTATCAACAAGTGCAAAAAGCCATCGAGGAGGTGTACGCGTTCAAGCGGCAGGATGGGAACGGCAATGCGGCCCGAGCGGTCGGGTCCGCGCGCCAGGGCGAGCGTATCCTGTGGACGCTGTTCGCCCTTTCCGCGGCGTGCTGCGGTTTGCTCGGCTGGTATATCGTGCACGACATCCATCGGATTCTGGACCCCATGATCCACGAACTGGGCTCCTGTGCGAACGATCTGGGCGCGGCGACGAATCACATCGCGGTTTCCAGCGATTCGTTGGCGCGGGGCGCCAGCGAACAGGCGGCGGCGCTCGAAGCGACCTCCTCCGCCAGCGAACAAATCAACTCCATGACGCGGCAGAATCTGAAAAGAACGCAAGATGCCGCGCGGCTGGTGGCGGAGACGGCCGAAGCGTCCGCGAATGCCGGCCGCGAACTCGAACAGATGACGGTGTTTATCCGGGAGATGGATGTCTCCAGCGGCAAAGTCGCCAAGATCATCCAAGTGATCGACGAGATCGCGTTCCAAACCAATATTCTCGCGCTCAATGCCGCCGTGGAGGCGGCTCGCGCGGGAGAAGCCGGCATGGGCTTTGCAGTGGTGGCCGACGAAGTGCGCAACTTGGCGCATCGCTCCGCGCAGGCGGCCAAAGACACGGCCCAACTGATCGAGAATTCCATCGCGAAGTCGAAGCTGGGCCGGAAGGAACTGGACCGCGTCTTGGTAGCAGTCCGGAAGATGACGGGTAGCGCGGATGGGGTCAAAGCACTGGTCGACGAAGTCAACAGCGCCAGCGGGGAGCAAGCCCAAGGCATCGAAATGATCTCCAAAGCGATTTCACACATGGACCAAATCGTCCGCAAGACAGCCACCAGCGCGGAAGAGACTGCTTCGGTAGGCCAGCAGATGAGTTCCCAGGCGGAATCGCTGAACGCGGCCGTGGAGTGCTTGCGCCTCATGACCGGCGCTTGACCCATTAAACATATTCTGCTGTAAATGTACGAGGCGCCTCCCGGCTGCCACGCGCTAACCCCTATCCACCCTCCCTCGTCTACTTCCTGCACAGCCGCTTGACCTGCAATCCGGGTATCCTGTAGGAAGCACTCATGATTCGACGTTCCGTACTCTTCCTCATCTCGATCGCGTCCGTCACGCTTGCGCAACAGACCGGCGCGGTGGGCGATTGGCCCGACTGGCGCGGACCCGATCGCGACGGCATCTCCCGTGAAAAAGGCCTGCCCGAGAAATGGTCGCTGACGGGCGAGGGGCTGGCCTGGAAAGCGCCGTACGGCGGCCGCTCCACTCCCGTGGTGCTGGGCGATCACCTCTACCTGGAGAACACGGCGGGCGCCCGCGAAACCGAGCAGGAGCGCCTGATGTGCTTCAATGCGGACACCGGCAAGCTGCTCTGGGAATACAAATTCAACCTCTATCAGAGCGACGTGCCGGCGCATCGCGTAGGCTGGGCTTCGCCCGTTGCCGATCCGGAAACCGGCAACGTGTACAGCTTCGGCGTGAACAACCTGGTGACCGCGCTCACCAAAGACGGCCAGAAGCTGTGGGAGCGCTCCATTACGGAAGAGTTTGCACCGTTCACCACGCACGGCGGCCGCACTGTGTCGCCGATGATCGACGGCAACCTGCTGATCGTCAGCACGCCAACTTCGACCTGGGGCACGCAGGGCAATCGCGCGCAACGCTTTATTGCCCTGGATAAGCGCACGGGCGACATCGTATGGATCAGCACACCCGGCGGGCGTCCCTATGACACCAGCTACGGGCCGATGAACATCGGGACGGTGGATGGTACGCGCCTGCTGCTGGCCGGCGGGTCCGACGGCGCGGTGCTGGCCATGAAACCGCAGACGGGCGAACCGGTCTTCAGTCTGGTGATCGCCAAGCGCGGCCTGAACACCGGCGTGGTGTTGAACGGCAAATATGCCATCGCATCCCACGGCGACGAAAATCTGGACAGCAACGAAATGGGCATGATCCTGGCCTTCGACGCCACGCGCAAAGGCAAACTCGGCAAGGACGCCATCAAGTGGTCCGTGCCCGGATTCGTGGGTGGGTTCTCCTCGCCGGTAATCGATGGCGACCGCATTTATCAGGCCGATAATGCGGGGACCCTGTTTGCATTTGATGTGGAGACCGGCCGCCAACTTTGGAAACAGAATCTGGGCAGCGTGCAGAAGGCTTCCACGGTCTTCGCCGACGGCAAGATCTACATCGGCGCCGAGAGCGGAAAGTTCTATATCCTGCGGCCGCACGCGGACCGTTGCGAGGTGCTGAGCGAGGTGGAGTTGCCAATCAGCGAGAACGGCCTGAATTCGCAAAAGATTCCGGAGCCGGTGGTGGCCGCCGCCGCCGTGGCGCGCGGGCGCGTGTACTTTGTTTCGAGCGACGAACTGTACGCCATCGGTCCCAAGAAGACGGCGGGCCATCCGTGGAAGCCGGTGGTACAAACCATGGAGCCGGGGCAAGGCGACCCCGCCTGGGTGCAAGTGGAGCCGACCGAGTTGGTGCTGAAGCCCAGCGAAACGGTACAACTGCACGCACGCCTCTTCGACGCGCAGGGCCGTTTCCTGCGCGAAGAGAAAGCCGCCGCTTGGTCGCTCGATCATCTGAAAGGCAACGTCGCCGATGGCAAGTTCCAAGTGGCGCCCGATCCAACCGGTCAAGCCGGATTGATCAAGGCTACCGTGGGAAGCCTGACGGGCGAAGCGCGCGCGCGCGTGATTCCACCGCTGCCCTGGAACGAGACTTTCGATTCTTACGCGGTGGGCACACTGCCGCCGCAGTGGGTGAGCGCCCAGGCCGGCATGTTCCAGGTAACGGAACTGGACGGGCAGAAAGTGCTCGAGAAGAAACCCACCGATACGCTGTTCAAGCGCATGCGCGTGTTCATGGGGCCCTCGGATTGGTCGAACTACACAGTGCAGGCCGACATCCGCATCCCCGAAAAGCGACGACAGATGGGCGATGCAGGCATTATCGCGCAACGCTACACGCTGTTTGCGTTCGGCAACAACCAGCGGCTGGAGATGAACTCCTGGCAGCCGGAAGTGGGGCGCGCCGTCTCCGCGCCGTTCGAGCTGAAGCCCGACACCTGGTATCGTCTGAAGCTGCGCGTGGAGAATACGCCCGACGGCAAAACGCGCATTCGCGGCAAAGCCTGGGCCGTGGCCGACCCCGAGCCGGACGCCTGGCTCATCGACCGCACCGATCCGATTCCCAACAAACAGGGCAGCCCCGGCCTGTTCGCCGACGCCCAGTTTGGAGTGTATTTCGATAACTTTAAAGTGACGCCAAATCAATGAAACGCGCCATCCTGCTCGCTCTGATCTCGCTCCCGCTTTCGCTGTGGCTGCTGCTCGCCTCCGATCCCGGCACGGGCGATTGGCCCATGTGGGGCGGCACGCCCGACCGCAACATGCTCTCGTTCATGAAGGGCATCCCCACCACCTGGGACATCAAGACCAAGAAGAACGTGAAGTGGATGGCGCAGCTCGGGTCGCAAAGCTACGGCAATCCGGTGGTGGCGGGCGGGCAAGTGTATGCCGGCACCAACAACGAACTGGTGCGCAATCCCAAGGAGCCGGGCGACCGCGGCGTGCTGATGTGCTTCCGCGAATCGGACGGCAAATTTTTGTGGCAGCAAGCCAACGCCAAGCTGGCCGCGGGCCGCGCGCTCGACTGGCCGTTCCAGGGCGTATGCTCTTCGCCGCTGGTGGAAGGCGACCGCCTGTACTACGTGACGAACCGTTGCGAAGCGATGTGCCTGGATACGCATGGCGATGGCAACGGCGGAGCGAAGGTCATCTGGAAATACGACATGATCGAGGAAGTAGGTGCGTCGCCGCATAATATGTCGAACTCATCCCCGGTTTCGTACGGCAACCTGGTATTTGTCGGCACGGCCAACGGGCAGGATGAGAGCCACGTCCACATTCCGTCGCCGCGCGCGCCGTCCATGATTGCGCTCGACAAGAACACCGGCAAGAAAGTTTGGGAAGTGAACAACGTAGGCGAACGCATCCTGCACGGGCAGTGGTCGTCGCCCGCGGTGGGCAAGGTCGGCGACGTGGTGCAGGTGGTGATGGGCGAAGGCGACGGGTACGTGCGCGGCTACGAAGCCGAGACGGGGAAGAAGCTGTGGGAGTTCGACCTGAACCCCAAAGACTCGGTGTGGCCCAAGACGCGCAATGAGGTGATCGCCACGCCGGTGATCTGGGAAAACAAAGTGTTCATCGCCAATGGACAAGATCCGGAGCATGGCGAGGGCGTGGGGCACTTATACGCCATCGACGCCACCAAGCGCGGCGACATCACCGAGACTGGCCGTTTGTGGCATTACGACAAGATCCGCCGCTCGATTTCGACCGGCGCGATTTATAACGGGCTGCTGTTTTATTCCGATTTCAGCGGGTTTTTGCATTGCCTGGACGTGAACACCGAAGCCATATTGGACGCACGATCTGCTGTCGGCCATTTGGGGATCGCCTATGGTGATCAACGGCAAGGTCTACATCGGCGACGAGGATGGCGACGTGTATGTGCTGGAGGCGGCCAAGGAGAAGAAGCTGATCTCCCAGATCAACATGGGCAGCTCGGTGTATGCCACCGTGGTGCCTGCCAATGGCACGCTGTTTGTGATGAACCGCAACGAGCTCTGGGCGCTGAGCGAGAACAAGTGATTTTCGTGGGGCAGGCCCCCGGCCTGCAGCGGCCTCTCAGGCCGCCCTCCTCGCTTACAGGGACACCATGGCCTTCTCCTTCGACCTGCGCACCCGGGTGCTCTACGGCGAATCGCGATTCACCGAACTCGGCAGCCTGGCGCAAAGCCTCGGTTTTACTCGAACGCTGGTGGTGTCGGACCCGGGCCTAGCCGCCACCGGCTACCCGGTGCAGGCTCTCGCGATGTTGGCGGAAGCGGGCATCACGGCGCACCTGTTCAGCGGCTTCTCGCCGAACCCCGATACCGAAATGGTGGAGGCGGGCCGCGTCTTTGCCGCGGCGCACAGAATCGACTCGCTGGTTGCCTTGGGCGGCGGCAGTTCGCTCGATTGCGCCAAGGGCATCAACTTCGTGCTGACCAACGGCGGCAACATGCGCGACTATTGGGGCTTCGGCAAGGCGGCTCGCCCGATGCTGCCCATGATCGCGATTCCGACCACGGCCGGCACGGGCAGCGAGGCGCAAAGCTACGCGCTGATTTCCGATGCGGCGACCCACGTAAAGATGGCTTGCGGCGATCCCAAGGCGGCGTTTCGCGCGGCGATTCTGGATCCGCTGCTCACGCGCTCGCAGCCGCGCGAGGTTACCGCCACCGCCGGCTACGATGCCATCTCGCACGCGGTCGAAAGCTACGTGACCACGCGGCGCACGGCGGCATCCATCGTGTTCGCCCGTGAGGCCTGGCAATTGCTGGCGGCCAACTTCGAGCGGGTGCTGCACGATCCCGGCGATTTGGAAGCGCGTGGCGCCATGCTGCTGGGCGCGCACTATGCCGGCATCGCCATCGAGAATTCCATGCTGGGCGCCACGCACGCCTGCGCCAATCCGCTGACCGCGCACTATGGTACGACGCACGGCGTAGCCATCGCCGCGCTGCTGCCGCACGTGGTGCGCTGGAATTGGAGCGCAGCGGGCGAGATGTACGCCGAACTGGATGGCGCCGAGCTTCCCGATCGGCTGGCCCAAATGGTGGAAGCCGCACGTTTGCCCAGCCGTCTGCGCGATCTGAACATCCCCGCCGAAGCGCTGCCGGCATTGGCTGCCGAAGCCGCGACACAGTGGACCGGCCGATTCAATCCGCGCCCGTTTGACGCCGCCGGAGCGCTGGACTTGTACAAAATGGCGCATTAGCGGGTTGCCTGGAGTAGTCTGGGCTGCGGCGATTCGGTATGATGACGGTGACGCCGGAAAACGGGATTACTTCGCCGCGTGGAAAAAATACTATGCCGGAAGATGCGCACGATAAGCCGCCGCAAGTCAAGATCAAGGGTATCGACATCGGAGCGGATGAAGTTCAGGATTTCCAGGTTCCGTCTTTTGTGAATTATGTTTATGCCTGGCAGTATGGGAATGACTTGTACGTCGATATGGGACTGCTTACCATCGAACAAATGGACGCCTTTAAGCCTGGGGGCGGAAGTGAAGTTAAGGTGGCGATGTATAACCGCTTCGTGATGAGCGCGATTACTTTCGAAGACCTTTACCGGCGCATGAATCTGGTGCGCGAGCGACTCAGGTCACAAGGTCTGGTGCGAGACGAAGTCGCCGAAGCACCCAAAGTCCCGTAGCAACGCTCCCACCCGTACAATTTCCCGGCGCCTTGAACTGGCCGGTCTTCTATCTTCTAGCGGGTGGAACGGGCCGCGCAACAAACTGCAACTGGCTTCAAAAAGGAAAGGACGTTGGGTCGTCCGCGCTCACACGGCCGGGTGGAAAAACAAGACTGGCCACGGAAGAAATAATGCCAGCCCGAACGCTCACGATCCCCACCAAGCGATTTCCCTGTGGGGCACTTTACGCGAGAGGTTTTTCTGCGACCAGGCGTTCTCTATCCGGGCGGCACTCCTCACCATAGGCGACCACTCGCTCACGTGGATTGGTTCCGGGTTGCCAATCCGGATTGGCGTAGCCTGCTTGTCGACAGCGGCAACTCGCGCCGTAGCGATTCGCATCCGGCGCGCGTGAGCACCCCGAACCATCTCGCGGGCGAGGGCTCGCCAATCTGAACTTGACTCGCGTAATCTCGTCGCTGTAAGCTAAGAATTCTTGGCATGGGACGCAAGGCGCAAAAGAACGATTCGTTGCCCGGTTCACTGGACATGTTAATTCTGCGGACGCTGTCGCTGCGCGACCTCCATGGATACGGCATAGTCCAGTTCATTCAACAATCGTCCGACAATGAACTCCTCGTCGAAGAGGGCTCGCTGTACCCCGCTCTCCAGCGGCTGGAGCTAAACGGCTGGATCGACGGTGTCTGGGGCGTGACGTCGAATAATCGGCGGGCGAGGATCTACACGATCACGGCGGCTGGCCGCAAACAGCTAACCGATGAAACCCGGAAGTACGCCAAACTCACGTTGGCGATCGCCCGGGTGATGGGAGCGGAGTGACGGACGTGTTACGACGGCTGAGATATTGGATGGAGAGCGCCAGGCGCAGCGAGGCGCTGCGCGAGGAAATGGAACTCCACCTTGCGGAAAAAGCCGCGGAACTGCAAGCAGACGGTATGACGCCGGAGTGCGCCAGGGCTGAAGCGCGCCGGCGATTTGGGAACGTCGGCCTGAAGCACGAAGAGTCACGCGAGATTTGGATCAAGCGGTTTTTGTCGGAACTTGGCCAGGATGTCCGCTATGGCTGTCGCACCATGACCGCCAACAAGGCGTTCAGCGCCCTGGCGGTCTTGTCGCTGGCGCTCGGCATCGGGGCCAATACTACGATCTACAGCTTCATGGAGTCGATACTGTTGCGCTCGCTGCCGGTGGCCGATCCCGAGTCGCTGGTGGTCTTGAATTGGCATAGCCGGCCGCCCCAGAACGCCAACAAGGAATGGGTCCACGTCATGCACGCGGTACAGGGCATGGCGTGGCCGGGCGATAAAGGCGCCATGGTCAGCGGCATGTTCCCGTACGGCGCGTTCGAGACGCTTCGCGAGGAGAATCCCGTCTTTTCCACGCTTTTCGGATACTTCAACGGACTACACCATAACCTGGCCGTCCGCGGGCA
>Ga0302326_10009085_pt1 | contig 21804 bp, 18 predicted proteins | sample Palsa_T0_3_FD_202264 | JGI IMG/M metagenome (GOLD analysis project Ga0302326, IMG submission 202264) | Peat permafrost microbial communities from Stordalen Mire near Abisko, Sweden - Palsa_T0_3 | ecosystem: Environmental > Terrestrial > Soil > Palsa > Peat permafrost | place: Sweden: Abisko... | reverse complement strand
GTGCCTTCCCTGCCCTCGGAACCGCGAACCGAAGCGGCAAAGCTCGCGGCAGCTTCATCAAGGAGTTCGGCGATCGCGCTGGAACCGGCGGCGCGCAGCAAAAGCCGCTTGGTGACGGCAATGGCTTGAGGTGCGCACTTAAGAATTTGATTGCAGGTTTCCTGAACGGCGGCATCGAGCGCCGCGCCGTCGCGAACAAGGAAACCGGCAATCCCAATCGCCAGCGCTTCGGCGCCATCGATCCGCGCAGCCGTGACGCCAAGGCGCCGCGCGGCGGCCAAACCGACACGCTGAACGACGAACGGCGAAACGGCGGCTGCTACGACGCCGATCGTCGCCTCGCTCAGCGCAAAGCGCGCATCCGCCGTCGTAATTGTGATATCGGCGACGCAAGCAAGCCCAAAACCGCCGCCCATGGCGTAACCTTCGACGACGGCGATCACGACCTGCGGCGCTGCATTGATCGCCTCCAGAACCGCGCCGAAGCGCCGGTTGTTGTCTCTAAGTTCGTCGGGCGCGCCCGGCGGCGCGGAAGCCTGTGCGACCGACATGTTGGCGATGTCGCCGCCCGCGCAGAATGTCGCGCCGGCGCCGCGCAAGACGACAATCCGAACCGACCGATCGGCCGCAATGGCCGCAAACGCCGCGGCGATTTCATCGACCATTTGTGAGCTTAAGGCATTCCGCCGCTCTGGCCGATTGAGCCAAAGGTGAAGTACCCCGCCACGTAGATCGAGCCTGATATGCGAGGTTTGCGGCAGATCAGCCATTATCCGCCTGTTGCTCGGCGACATTTCCGGTCCCGGGAAGCGTTCCCATCAGCTTGCAGATAATGGTCAGCATGATCTCGTCGGCGCCGCCGCCGATCGACATCAAGCGGCCGTCGCGAAACTCGCGGCTCACCGGCGTCTCGTTCATGTAGCCCATGCCGCCCCAATATTGCAGGCACGCATCGCTGACTTCGCGGCGCAGCCGTCCGGCCTTGAGTTTGGTCATGGAGGCAAGCCGCGTGACGTCGGCGCCGGTCAGGTAGAGTTCGCAGGAGCGGTAAACCAAAGCGCGCAACAGCTCGATTTCGGTCGAAAGTTCGGCCAGGCGGAAGTGCACCACCTGATTGTCGAGGATCGGCTTGCCGAACGCTTTTCGGTTGCGGGTATATTCGATGGTTTCGGCGATCAGTTGCTCCAGGCTCTTGAGCGCGGCCGCAGCCGCCCACAGCCGCTCTTCCTGGAATTGCAGCATCTGATAAACGAAACCTTTTCCTTCCTCGCCGATGAGATTGCGTTGCGGCACGCGCACGTCCTCGAAAAAGATTTGCGCGGTGTCGGAGGAGCGCATGCCGAGTTTGTCGAGCTTGCGGGCGACCTCGACGCCTTTGGTTTTCATCGGTACGCAAATCAGCGATTTGTTCTGGTGAACCCGCCCGTCGGAGGTGTTGGCAAGAAGGCACATCCAGTCGGCCTGCGTGCCGTTCGTGGTCCACATCTTGCCGCCGTTGATCACGTAATCGCCGCCGTCCTTGCGGGCCGTGGTCTTGATGGACGCGACGTCCGACCCGGCGCCAACCTCGGAGACCCCGAGGCAGGCGACATAGTCTCCGGCGATCGAGGGCGTGAGAAATTCGCCGCGCACGGCGTCGGAGCCGAAGCGGGCGAGCGCGGGCGTCGCCATATCGGTATGCACGCCAATCGCCATCGGGACGCCGCCGCATTTGATGGCGCCAAGCTCCTCGGCCATCACCATGGCGTAGGAATAGTCGAGACCCTGTCCGCCATATTCAACCGGCTTGTGGAGACCGAGAAATCCAAGGTCGCCCATCTTTTTGAATAGCTCATGCGCCGGAAAGATGCCGGCCTCCTCCCATTCGTCGACATGCGGGTTTATTTCGGCGGCAATGAATTTTTGCAGGCTGCGGCGCAACTCCTCGTGTTCGGGCGTGAACTGCATGACGTTTCCTCTTTTTCCTTCTTACATACGCGCGACGCCGAAGGTGCTGCGCTTGACCGGGCGAAGTTCTGCCTCGCGACAGATCGAAAGACAAAACCCTAACACTTTGCGAGTATCGCGCGGATCAATCAACCCGTCGTCCCAAAGCCGGGCGGTGGCGTAGAGCGCGGTGGACTCGTCTTCCATCCGCTTGATGATGGCGTCTTCCATGGCGGCAAGCTTGGCCTTGTCGACCGGCTTGCCTTCGCGCTTGAGCTTTTCCTCGGTGACAATCGCCATGACCTTGGCCGCTTGCTCTCCCCCCATGACGGCGACGCGATTGCTCGGCCAGGCGAAAATGAAACGCGGGTCATAAGCGCGACCGCACATGCCGTAATTGCCGGCGCCAAACGATGCGCCGACGTGAATAGTCAGTTGCGGGACAGTAGCATTGGCGACGGCCTGGATCATCTTTGATCCGTGCTTGATGATGCCTTTCTGCTCGGCTTCGCGTCCGACCATGTAGCCGGTGGTATTCTGTAAATAGACGATCGGGATATTTGCTTGGCAGCAAAGCTGAATGAATTGCGCTGTTTTGGCGGCGCCATCCGCGTCGATCGGTCCGTTATTGCCGATCAATCCGACGGCATGGCCTTCAATCTCGGCGTGACCGCAAATCGTATGGACACCGTAGCCGCTTTTGAAGTCGAGAAAGTCCGAATCGTCGACGACGCGGGCGACGATTTCGCGAACGTCGTAGGGCTGCCGATAGTCGACGGGAACGGCGCCGGCGAGTTCCTCAGGCGAATGGCGCGGCTCTTTGTAGGCGTTGTGCTGCGCCGGCGGCAGCTGCGCGTTCCACGGTAACTTCGCCATGATCTCGCGCGCGATGCGAATGCCGTCGGCGTCGTCCTCGGCCAAATATTCGCCAAGGCCCGAGACGGTCGCGTGCATATCGGCGCCACCGAGTTCCTCGTCGGTTGCGATTTCGCCGGTTGCGGCACGCAACAGCGGCGGCCCTGCCAAGAACACCTTGGCGCGGCCGCGCACGAGCACGACGTAGTCTGAAAGTCCCGGCAGATAGGCGCCACCGGCGGTCGACGAGCCGTGCACCACGGTAATTTGCGGAATTCCGGCCGCCGACAGCCGCGCCTGGTTGGCAAAGCCGCGCCCGCCCTCGACGAACATTTCCGCCTGATAAAGGAGATTGGCGCCGCCGGATTCGACCAGGCGTACCGTCGGCAGCTTGTTCTCCAGCGCGATTTGCTGGATACGCAAGTGCTTCTTCACTCCCATCGGGGTCGAAGTGCCACCTTTGATCGCGCTGTCGTTGGCCGAGACGATGCAGCGGATGCCGGACACATAGCCGATGCCGGCAATGCTGCCGCCACCCTGAATGCCTTCCGCGCCATCGTCGTCGTGCATGCGAAAGCCGGCAAGCGTCGAGAGTTCGAGCCACGGCGCGCCGGGATCAACAACTAGGGCGACTCGCTCGCGCGGGAGTAGCTGGTTGCGCGCGCGAAAGCGCTCGCGCTTCGAATTCGAGACGTCGCGCACCTTCTGCTCAAGCGCACGGAACTCGCCGATCAGCGCCAGCATCTGCTCGCGGTTGGTGCGAAACGGTTCCGAATCAGGATCGATGTTGCTCTCGATGACAGACATGACGGTTCAGTCGCGCGCCCCGCGACCCATGATCAACCGGTCGGAATGACCGGCAGCAGCAAATGCGAAGGATGCGCGGCATCGTGATAGATGCTGTGGATCACAGTCCGGCTCGAGCACAAGTGATAAGGAATATATTCGACGTTGGTCGCACCGAGAGTGCCGGTCGAAAGATCGAGATTCGTGACCTCGACGCAAATCCGGTGGTTTTTGCGGAAGAGGTTTGCCGTCGCCAGCAACTCAATCGAATATTCCTCGATCTTGCCGGGTGTCGCCTTCTGCCGCGCTTGACGGGTGAGCTTATGCCAAGGCTTCCAGGGTTTGGACCGCGCCGGATCGAGCGCCCGGTTTGAAGCTTTGAGCCATCCGCGCGTCAGCTCCCGCTCCGGCAAATCGGTGGCGATTTCGCGTTCGCCCGGACGCGCCGTCCGGACTGACGGGTCCGGTCCGACATCTTTCAGGATGATGATCCAATTGGTGTCGTCCTGGTCGATGGCCGCGAACAGGTTGAGCACGCTCGGACCGGCCACAAGGAGATCGTTCGGCAACGGATCGCTGAGGAAACGTAGCTTTGCGATGCGATTAGTCTGCGTGGGCGGCATTTGCGCGAACACATCGGGCGGGATGTAATTATCCACGCTCCCTTCGATATAAGGCTCGGCGGTCAGGCGCTCCCAGCTTGCCAGATAGAGCTTGGTCCATTGCGTTTCCGGCAGCGGCCAATCATCGCCATAATGCCATTGGTTTTCGCCCATCGCCCAATAGGTGACCGGCGGCTCGCTCATTATTCCGGTGTCGATGCCTTTGAGCCAATGGTCGTACCAGCGGAGCATTTCGCCGCGCAGCGACCGCAGCGGCCGATCGTGGGACGCCGGACCGGTCAGCACCATCTTTTTCCGCGCCGGGATTTTGCTGAAATACGTCTGGGCGCCGGCCAGATGGGTCTTGTAGGTGTAGCCGTACCATCCAGCCCCGGTATAGGTCGGGACGTTGATGTTCTGAAACTCCCGCTCCGCTTCGACAATTGTCTCTTCGCGATCATAGGGATCGATCAGCACGTCGAAATAGCGCGGCATGTGCTGGCCGCGCTGTACGAGCACATTTTGCAAATGTGGATACATGCGGATGTCCGGATCGGCCATCGCCTCGCGCCAATTCGTCTCTTTGTCGGGAGGCAAATCGGCAGGAGCGCCGCGGGCCGTATGCACCGATGAGAAATGATCCATCAGATAACGGAAAGCATGGAGCACACCGCCCGGATATTCCTCGCGAAAGCCGCCGAACTTGCCGTAGGCGCCGCGCGGATCGTAGGCAAAAATCGCCTTGAGCTGCGGCGGCTGCTGGCGCGCGAGGTGGAATTGCTCCGATGCGAAGGCGCCGATACCCACCATGCCGATATTGCCATCGCACCAGGGTTGTTGCGCGATCCACTCGATGACGTCGTAGCTGTCCCATTCGCGCGAACCGCCGTCGCCGGATTTAAGATAACCGCGCGGCGAACCGACCACGTGCACATAGCCGCGCGAAACGAAAAACTCGGTATCTCCGGCTTCCGCGTGGCCAAGCCAAAGCGTCGACCACGACGGTTGCGGCGGAAAATGTTTCGGCAGTTCGTGACCTTGCAGTTCCTTGGAATGCACGCCGAAGGCAAACAGCACGGGAAAGGGACCGGGCGCGTCCGGCCGGTACACGTCGATGACGATGTTCACGCCGTCTCGCATGCGCACGGCCACGTCCCGGTCACGGATGATCGCCTGGTGCAGCGGTGGTCGCCCGTAATTGGAGGGTGGCTGGTGTCCGGAAGTAAACAGCTCCTCAGCCGCGCGTGCGTCGTTCTCTTTCATTGTTCAGTCCGTTGCCTCATGCTTATCACAGTCGTCCTCCTCGTCCTCACGCTTCAGGACGGCCAATCCGCGCCGGGCTAGCCCGGCCGGCGTCGGCATCGTATAGCGGCGCGGCGGGCGGCGGAAACCCCGTCGGCGCGCTGCGCGGGAGGATGCATGGACTTTGAGTATTCAACGGAGCAAAAGCTACTTCGCGACAGCGTCAGAAAGCTGATGCAGCGGCTCGCGACGCCCGAAAATCTCCGCCGCCTCGATCGCGAGCGGCTTTATCCTTACGAGATCTACGACGCCTGGGTGGAAGCCGGGCTGTTCGCGCTGCCGTTCGCCACTGAGTACGGCGGCCTCGGCGGCAATGTCCTCGATCTCGCCATCGTCTCCGAAGAGATCGGCCGCTACAGCGCCGACGTTGCGATGGCCTTTGGCGGAAGCATTTTTTGCGCATTGAACGTCGGGCGCAAAGGGTCGGAAGAACAGAAGCGCTACTGGCTGCCGAAGCTCATTTCCGGGGAAATCCGCATGTCGATTTCCATGTCGGAGCCGGATGCCGGGTCCGACGTCGGCGCCATGCGTACGCAAGCGCGACGCGACGGCAACGAATACGTCATCAGCGGACAGAAAATCTGGGCGACCGGAGCGGGCGCAAAGAATAATTTCATCAACGTCTATGTGAAGACCGACCCGAAAGCGCACTACCGGCAAGGCATGTCGCTATTCCTCGTCGACAACACCACGCCTGGCCTCGACATCCGCAAGCTCGACATGCTCGGCCGCCGTTCGGTCGGCACCTACGAACTCAATTTCAACGACGCCCGCATCCCGCCCGATCGGCTGATCGGCGGCGAGAACAAAGGATGGGAGTGCATTCTGTCCGGCTTGCAGGCGGAACGCGTCGTCGCCGCCGCCTGCGATTGCGGCAGCGCGCGCGGCGTGCTCGATCTGGCGGTCGGTTACGCCAAGGATCGCCGGCAGTTTGGCCGAGCCATCGGCACGTTCCAGGCCATTGCCCACATGCTCGCCAACACCGAGGCGGAAGTGGAAGCCGCGTGGGCGGTGACGCAGAAAGCCGCGTGGCGCGTGAGCCGCAACGAGGACGCGCTGAAAGAGATCACCATCGCCAAGCTTTTGGCCGCGGAAGCCTATGTGAAGGCCGCCAATGTCGGCATGCAGGTGATGGGCGGCTTTGGCTACAATATGGAGTTTGATATGCAGCGCCATTTCCGCGACGCGCGCGCGGCAACCATTGCCGCGGGCACCTCCGAAATGCAGCGCAACATTATTGCCGGCCAGATGGGGCTCAAGGTGCAGTAGGTTTGTCGAGGCGATAGAAATGCCGGATGCGACGTTATGAGTGTGGCTCTGCCGCTCACGATCCCCAATAGCTTTGCCCGCAACGCCCGCTGGTTTGCCGGCGGCGAAGCGGTCGTCGATTCCAGCACCCGGCTCACTTACGCCGATCTCGACGCGCTATCGCTGCGGGCTGCTTCGTTGTTCGCGCAGCTCGGCGCAGAACCCGGAAAGCCGCTAGCGCTGCTTTGCCCGCCAAGCGCGATTTATTTGGTAGCGTGGCTCGGCGCGGTTCGCCTCGGCGCATTGCCGATGGCGCTGCATACCCGCGAATCCGCGGCAACGCTGGCCGCCATCTGCCGCAAGATGCGGCCGAACGTACTGGTATACGACGCGTCCATGGCCGAATTGGCCGCGGGAACGGCGGCGCACTACCCGGAGTTCCGCGCTTTGATTGAAGCGCGCTCGGCGGTGCCGGCGAAGCAGAGCGGCGCCGTGCACGCGGCAGCGTCAATTCCCGACGATCTGCGCAGCGTTGAGCCGACCGCGCGGCTCGCAACGCCGAAAGAAAACGATCCCGCGGTGATCGTTCTGTCTTCGGGCACGACCTCGGTCGCCAAAGGAGTCGTGCATACGCACCGCGGCTTGATCGAGAACGCGCGCAGCAATCTTTATATGTACCAGGGAATTCTCCCGACCGACCGATCGCTGGTACCGCTCAGCACCGCCTTTATCGGTTGCTACAACGGCTGGTTTCCGTTCCTCAATGCCGGCGCCTGCACGATTTTCATGGAGCATTTCGACCTGACCGCGGTGCCATCGCTGGTACGCAAGGAACGCGCCACGCACGTGTTTCTTACGCCGACGCTGTGGCGGAGAATTCTCAATGCCGAAGATGCCGGCGCGAATTTCCGCTCCGTCCGCCTCATCGGTTTCGCCGCCGAGCCGATGGATGCCGCGACGTTGAGACGCCTGCGCGAGCGGATCAGCCCGAATGTCGTCCAGGTCTACGGCTCGACGGAGATCGGCGCGGCGGCGACCTGCATCACCGCCGAAGAAATGCTTGGCGAGCGGCTCATCAGCGTCGGCCGGCCGTTGGTCAATGGCGACATCAGAATCGTCACGCCGGGTGGCAAGCCGGACCAATCCGTTCCTCCAGGCGACGTCGGCGAAGTCCTTATCAGCAGTCCGTCGCTGGCGGCCGAGATTTGGGGCGACCCCGAAGCGACCGGCACCGCCTTTGTGATTGATGGCGACCGGCGCTGGTGGCGTTCGCGCGACCTCGGCCGCCTCGATGCCGACGGTTATCTCTATCTGGAAGGGCGCCGCGACGATATGATTATCTCGGGCGGCATCAACATCATGCCGGCGCGCGTCGAGGATGTTTTGCTCGCCCATCCCGGCGTTGCCGAATGCGCCGTGGTGGGCGTGCCTAACCCGGAATGGGGCGAAGAGGTGCAGGCGTTTATTGTCGGCCGCGATCCGAAACTCGATGCAGCGGCCATGGACGTGCACGTTCGCGGAAGCGAGCTTTCGCCTTACCAACGGCCGCGGGTCTATCACTTCGTGGGTGAATTGCCGCGTACATCGACCAACAAAGTGCTGCGGCGCACGCTGCGCGAAACGGCGCTCGGCCTGCGGTCGGCCAAATCCGAAACGACCACCATCCAGTCAACAGGAAAAATATGAGTGAGACCGAGCCAAATTTGCTGACCGAACGCCGCGGCGCCATAGCGATCGTCACGCTTAACCGGCCCGACAAACGCAACGCGCTGAGCGAAGCTTTGTGGCACGACTTAAAGAACACGTTTGAGGGCTTCGGTCCGGATGTGCGCTGCGTCGTGCTCGCTGGCGCCGGCAAGCACTTCTGCGCCGGCCTCGATTTGTCGGAACACCGGCATCGCGAAGCGTTCGAAAGTATTTTCATGTCGCGCTTCGCGCACGCCACGCTGGAGTCTATCCAATTCGGCGGCCGTCCGGTGGTAACCGCCATGCAAGGCGCCGTGATCGGCGGCGGCCTCGAAGTCGCGACCGCCACTCACGTTCGCGTCGCCGATGCGACGGCGTTTTATCAACTGCCGGAAGGCCGGCGCGGGTTTTATGTCGGCGGCGGCGCCAGCGTCCGCGTCGCCCGCATCATCGGCTCGGGCCGCATGGTGGAGATGATGCTGACCGGGCGCACGCTCGATGCGGCGGCCGGCGAGCGTCTCGGCCTCTCGCATTATCTGGTCGAGCCCGGCAAGGCGCTGGAAAAGGCGATCGAGCTTGCCGAAAACATCGCCAAAAACGCCCGCATCCCAAATTATCTCATCGTTCAGGCGATCCCGCGCATTGCCGACATGTCGGCATCCGACGGGCTGTGGACCGAAAGCGTGGCGCAAGCGGTCAGCATGACGTCGGAAGACGCCCGCGCCGGCATTGATGCGTTCTTCAACAAACGCAAAATCGATTTTTAGAAAATCTGCGCGGCCATCAAATCAGCGGCGTCACATCGTTCTTCACGCCGAGCAAGGCCTTGCCGTAGAGCTCGTAACCGATCGGCGGCAACGCCACGGCATGACGCGAGGCGACCGCGGCGTCGCGCCAAATCCGCTGCAACGGGCTCGTGTCGGCAAAGCCCGCAGAGCCGTGCGCAAACAACAATTTGTCGATCGCTTGCGTGATTTTTTCCACCGTGTAGCCGGTGTCGGCGCGCACCCGCGACCGTGTAATTAGATCGAGGTAAACACCGCGTGCGGCGGCCCCGTCGATATCGTCAGCGGCCCGATAGGCGTGAAAGTGCGCGGTATCGATCATCATCGCCGCATCGGCCAATTGAAGCTGGAACGCGACCGACGCGCTTTGCTTCTCGAAAAACGTATAGGCGATCGTCCGCGATGACGCCTTTTGCCGCACGAATTCCAGCGCCGCCCGGCCCAATCCGAGGATCGGTCCGACCAGGATGATGGAGAGAAGCGCGACGAACGCCGACCGGTACAAAGCCTCGTCACGCATTTCGGTCGGATATTTACCCTCGATGGCCTGCGGCACCGACAGAACGCGGTGATCGGGAATGAACACATTCTTGGCGCGCAAACAGATGCTGCCGCTCGACTTCATGCCGGCCACGAACCAGGTATCGACCCGCTCGAGATCGGACATCGGGATCATCGCCAGGCCCTGGTCGATCGGCTCACCCGCGTCATTCACAATAGGGAGGCCCAGCACCGCCCACTGCGCATGCCAGCCGCCTGAATTGTAATGCCATTCGCCCGTGACGATGCGGTAGCCGCCCGGCTCCTTCTTCACCGTCGCGGTCGGATTAAGTACGCCCGAGACGCAGGTATCCGGATCACTGCCGAACACTTCGTCTTGGGCGCGGACCGGAAACAAGCTTGTCAGCCAGCAGCAGACATTGTTGAGGTTAGCGACCCAAGCGGCGCCGCCGTCGGCTTCCGCGATTGCCGAACCGACGTCGAGCACCGCTCGGGCATTCATTTCCCAGCCGCCGTATCGCCGCGGCGTGCATACCCGCATCAGACCGGCCTTCCTCATCGCCTGAATCGTCTCCTCCTCGACCCGGCGATTGGCTTCGCTGGCCGCCGCGTTTTTGCGCAGGAGCGGCGCGAGCTCGCGCGCGCGAATGACAAGATCGGCGGCCGATGGTGCGGCCATGCTGTGCAAACTTGCGGTTTTGTTCACGGCCTCTCCTCCCTTTCCCGGTTACCGGGTGAGCATGCTTCTGTACCGCTTGGCGGCGATCCTGTATCAAGCCGCAAACTAGACGAGATTGCAAACAAATGGGGCGGGACGAATGAGGGCGGCCACACCGGCATCAAACGGCAAGGGCAAGAGCCAAAGCCAGGTGCAGGTCATTGCCCGCGCGGCCGCGATCCTGCGTGCGCTCGAACAGCAAGCGACCGGCTTGAGCCTCGGCCAGATCGCCCAACGGGTCGGACTGGCGCGTTCGACCGTACAGCGCATTGTTGCCGCGCTCGAAGCCGAGAAATTTTTGATTGCGGCCTCGCCGAACGGTCGGGTCCGGCTCGGACCGACCATCCTGCGGCTTGCTACTTCGGCGCGTACCGACTTCGTCGCCGTCGCGCGGCCCTTTCTCGTGCAACTCTCGACCGAGCTTCGAGAAACCGTCGACCTCGCGGCCATCAAGAAGGATCATCTGGTATTCATCGATCAGGTGCCCGGGTCACAGCGGCTGCGCGCCGTTTCCGCCGTCGGGGAAAGCTTTCCGCTGCATTGCACGGCCAACGGCAAGGCGTATCTTGCCGAACTCGACGATGCCGCGATTGCCCGGCTTATCGGCACCAGCTACGAGCGGCGCACACAGCGCACGATCACGCGGCTCGACGAGCTTTTGCGCGATCTCAAATCCGTCCGCAAGAACGGGATCGCGATCGACCGCGAGGAACATACGCGCGGGATTTGCGCCGCCGGCGTGGTGACACGCGATCCGCTGGGAAATGCCGTCGCCATCTCCGTCCCGGTGCCGGCGCAGCGATTTTACGAGCACCAGCGGCATATCGCGACGCGGCTGCGCGCGACCAGGGACGCGCTCGAACGCCACGTAGTGGCCGCCGCGGCCTGAGCGCGAGGCCGGCGCGAGCGACGCGGGCCTCTGCGGCGGCTTGTCCGGTCGGCCGGAAGTCGGTACAGATGTACCATATCGTGGTACAAATGGCCGCAACGCCTCTTTGCAGCGGGCGGGGTCAGAGGGAACGTGGAGGGTTTAAGTGGCGAAGAAGATTCGCGGCGTCTCGTTCGAGGAGAACGAGAACAACACGATGGGACTTTCCTTTTACAATCTGTCCCATCGTTTCGGCTATCAGTCGCCGAACTGGCCGTATTTCGAAGACGTCAAGATCGAGCGCGTCCATTACATGGCGAAGTCGGGGGTGCTTTCGCAGCGCATCACCACGTCCATGCACAACACCACGCATATCGATGCGCCGGCGCACGTGGTGCAGGGTACGCCGTTTATCGACGAAGTGCCGCTGCCGCATTTTTTCGGCACCGGCATCGTCGTTTCGCTGCCGAAGAAAAAATGGGAGCAAATCACCTACGACGATCTTGAAAAGGCCGCCGGCAAGATCGTGCGGCCGCGTGACGTGGTGATCATCAACACCGGGTGGCACAAGAAGTACGAGGATAGCGAAGATTATTTCTGCTACGCGCCCGGCTTCGTGGCTTCCGCGGGAGAATGGTTCGTCGAGAAGCAGGTCAAGGTAGTCGGCCACGATACCCAGGCCAACGATCACCCGCTTGCCACCGCAATCGGGCCGCAGCGCAACGGACCGCTGCATCCGCATCTCGCAGAAGAATACAAGAAATGGTCCGGCGGCCGCGACTGGAAGGACGATTTCCCGGATTGGGAGCCGGTGCATCGCATCCTGTTCAAGAACGGCATCCTTGGCATCGAGAATGTCGGCGGCGACATCGACAAGGTCACGGGCCGGCGCTGCACCTTCGCATTCTTTCCGTGGAACTGGGAGCGCGGCGACGGCTGCATCATTCGCCTTGTCGCCATCACCGACCCGAAGGGTACTTATCGGATTGATAAGGGGGAGAAGTTCTGATGGAGGTCAGGCGTTTCGCCGCGGCAAAGACCTATGAAGCGCCGCATCACCGCGACTTTACGGGCTTGCGGCTGTTCGGCGCCGAAGCGGGCGGCCCCAAAGGCTTGATCGTCGGCATTTCGCATTTCCTCCCCGGGGGCGGCGCCGGCCCTGACGCGTCGCCGCCCGAGAAGGTCTATTTCGTGCTCGAAGGCGAATTGACGGTCATCATCGACGGCAAGGAAACCGTGCTGAAAAAGCACGATTCATGCTTCATCGGGCCGAACGAGAACCGCGAGATTGTCAATCGCACGAACAGCGTATGTTCGATCCTGGTCGCGATCGCGCCGTCGCCGAAGTGACTCCAAGGGCGTCATGACGAAAGGAGACAAATGTCGGAAGAGTTTTTGAAGAATCCGCTTTCGCTGTTCGATATTCGCGGCAAGACCGCGATCGTGACGGGCGCGTCGGGTGCTTTCGGCGCATTGGCGGCAAAAACGCTCGCCGCCTCGGGCGCCAATGTCATCATTGCCGCGAGTAACGCGGAAGCCCTGAAGAAGATAGCGGCGGAATGCGGAAAACTCGGCGGCAAATGCGAGGTCGCCGCCAAGCGTCCAAGCTCGGAGGCAAACTGCGACGCCTTGGTGGCAGTCGCCGTCGAGAAATTCGGCGGCCTCGATATCCTCGTCGTTGCTTCGGGCCAGAACAAGGTCTCGAAAATCGTCGATCAGAAGGCCGAAGATTTTCTCGACATCATGGACGCCAACGTCACCCAGTCGTGGCTTATGTCGCGCGCCGCAGCGCGACATATGATCAAGCAGGGACGCGGCGGCAAGATCATTCTGATGTCCTCGGCGCGCGGACTTCTCGGCCATCCGGCCGGCTACAGCGCCTATTGCGCGTCAAAATCGGCGGTCGATGGCATTACCAAGGCGCTGGGCTGCGAACTCGGGGGCAACGGCATCACCGTGAATGCGCTTGGGCCGACGGTTTTCCGCTCGCCGCTCACCGAATGGATGTTCGCCGACGACGAGCGCGGTAAAACCGTGCGCGCGGGTTTCCTCACGCGCGTGCCGAAGGGCCGCCTCGGCGAGCCTGAAGATCTCGCCGGCCCCCTCCTCTTCCTCGCCTCCAAGGCGTCCGACTTCTACACCGGGCACATCCTCTACGCCGATGGCGGGTATACGGCAGGCTGAGCATGGCGGAGATGCGCATCGCGGTCGTCGGCGCCGGCCTTATGGGCCACGGCATCGCTCAGGTCTTTGCCGTGGCGGGCCACGACGTCACGATCACGGATGCAGCGGCTGCCAATCTCACCACGGTCAAGGATCGGATCGCTGCCAACCTGCGCGAACTCGGCGAAGAGGAGAGCGCCGTCGCGCGCGTTCGGCCATGCAGCGATCTCGCCGAAGCGGTGCGCGAAGCGGATTTCGTCGTCGAGGCGGTATCCGAAGATTTGACGTTGAAGCAGAAATTGTTTGGCGACATCGAGCCGCATGTCCGCCGCGATACCATCCTTGCCAGCAACACTTCGGTCATCCCGATCACCTCGATCATGCAGGGACTCGCCGTGCGCGAGCGGGCGCTTGGGACGCATTGGTGGAATCCCCCTTTCCTGGTGCCGCTCGTTGAAGTCATCGAGACGCAATGGACTTCGCCCGAGACGGTGGCGCGGACGATGCGGCTGCACGAAGCGGCGAACAAACGGCCGGCGCACGTGAAAAAAGACGTGCCCGGCTTCATCGGCAACCGGCTCCAGCACGCGCTCTGGCGGGAAGCGATCTCGCTGGTCGAGAATGGCATTTGCGATGCCGAGACCGTCGACGCCGTCATCAAGGCTTCATTCGGCCGCCGCCTGCCCGTTCTCGGCCCGCTGGAGAACGCCGATCTGGTCGGCACCGATCTAACCCTCGCCATCCACAACATCGTATTGCCGGCGATTGATAGCCGGCCGCGACCGTCGCCTTATCTGCAAAAGCTCGTGGCCGACGGAAAGCTCGGCTTCAAATCAGGGGAAGGGTTCCGCAAATGGACCGCCGGAGAACAGGCGGCGTTGCGGGCCAAAGTCATGCAGCATCTCAAATCGGCGGAGCGAGCCGACGCATGAGACCCGCAGTAACCAAACGAACGCCTAGAAACGCTGGCATCACTGCTGCGTACGAAAAACCCCTAGCCTCGCCATACTATTTGTGGGACTTCTGTGGGGTCGGTCCCACCTTTTTAAATTGAAGACCCTGGGGAATTTAGGGAGGAGCAGAAATGACAAACAAGCAGGAAATGAAAGGTAAGGCGCGGCCTAAGGTAGACATTCAACGCCGCCGGGTAATGAAGGGCATCGCCGCCAGCGGCGCCGCCGTCATCACCTCGCCGTGGACGTTCCAATCGTCGCGAGCGGCCACCAAGGTCATCAAGATCGGCATGATCACGCCGGAGACCGGCCCGATCGCCGCGTTCGGCGAGCCGTCGAAATGGGTGGCCGAAGGCGTAACTAAGTTCCTGGGCGATGGCATCATGGTCGGCGGCCAGAAGCACGGCGTCGAGATTCTCAACAGAGACAGCCAGTCGAATCCGAACCGGGCCTCGGAAGTGGCGGCGCAACTCATCAATAACGACAAGATCGACATCATGGTGGCTTCGTCGACGTCCGACACCACCAACCCGGTAGCCGATCAGTGCGAGCTGAACGGCGTGCCGTGCATCACCTCGGACGATCCGTGGCAGGCCTGGTTCTTTGGCCGCAAGGGCGATCCGAAGAAGGGGTTCGAGTGGACCTACCACTTCTTCTGGGGCTTCGACCAGGTCGCCAACATGTTCGCCGAGATGTGGAAGTCGATTCCGACCAACATGAAGGTCGGCGTGCTGCTCACCAACGATCCTGACGGCATCGCGGCGAGCGATCCCGTGCACGGACTGCCGGCTACCATCAAGAGCCATGGTTTCGACGTCAATTTCCTCGGCCTCTATCCGCCGCTGTCGGACGACTTCTCCGCGCAAATCACGCAGCTGAAGAACATGAACGCCGACATCACGTGCGGCATTTTCAACCCGCCGCAGTTCGCGATTTTCTGGACGCAATGCGCGCAGCAAGGCTACAAGCCGAAGATCGTGACGCCGCCCAAGGCGCTCCTGTTCCCGACCGCCGTCGAGGCCTTGGGCGACCGCGGCGCCGGCATGTCGACCGAGGTGTGGTGGTCGCACCACCATCCCTTCAAGTCGGGACTAACCGGCCAGACGGCGCAGGAGTATTGCGACGCCTACGAGAAAGCGAGCGGCAAGCAGTGGACGCAGCCGCTTGGCTTCAAGCTCGCCAACCTCGGGGTCGCAATCGACGTGCTCAAGCGGGCCAAGAAGCTCGACGCCAAGTCGATCCGCGATTCGATCGCGCAGACCGATTACCAGTCGATCGTCGGCCCGATCACCTGGAAAGGCGGACCGACCAATCCGGTGCCGAATGTGTGCACCACGCCGCTGGTCGGCGGCCAGTGGGAAAAGGGCACGAAGTGGAAGTATGACTTGAACATCGTGTTCAACAAGACCGCGCCGGAAATCCCGCTCGACAGACCGTTCAGCGCCATTCAATATTCCTAAGCTGTCCGGCTAGGCGACGTACAGCCGCCGCGCCCAACGCGCGGCGGCTTTCTATAAAGACTTTGCATGACAACTCTTCTGGAGCTTAACGCGGTATCGAAGTCCTACGGCGCGCTAAAGGCCGTGGACACCGTCAGTCTCACCGTCGCGGACGGCGAGGCGCTGGCGGTGATTGGGCCCAATGGAGCCGGCAAGACCACCTTGTTCAACCTTATTACCGGAGACGTGGCTCCGAGCGCCGGCCGGATGATGTTCGCCGGCTCCGATGTGACCGCGATGCCGCCGCACACGCGTTCTCGCCTCGGCATCGGACGCTCGCACCAGATCCCGCATCCGTTCGCGAATATGAGTGTTTTCGAGAACCTTCTGGTTGGCGCCATCTTCGGCGGCGGCGCCAGCGAGCGCGACAGCTACAAGCGCAGCAGCGACGTATTGAGAATCACCGGACTCTACGACAAGGCCAATGTGCCGGCGCGGACACTCACGCTCTTGCAGCGCAAGCGACTGGAATTGGCCCGCGCACTCGCCATGAATCCGAAGCTTTTGTTGCTCGATGAAATCGCCGGCGGTCTTACCGATTACGAGTGCAGCGAATTGGTCGGCACCATCAAGCAAATCCACGCGCAGGGCACGACGATCGTCTGGATTGAGCACATCGTGCATGCGCTATTGTCGGTCGCGAGCCGGCTCATCGTAATGAATTTCGGGCAGCTCCTGGTTCAAGGCGATCCGCGCGAAGTCATGGCGGATGCGCGCGTGCGCGAAGTGTATATGGGCATTCCGGTTTCATGACGCTGTTGCAAACTCAGAATTTGTCGGCCTTCTACGGCGACTTTCAGGCGTTGTTCGATATCAACGTCACCGTGGAAGAAGGCGAAACCGTGGCCGTCATCGGCGCCAACGGCGCCGGCAAGACCACATTTCTGCGCACGGTGGCCGGCGCGCTCGCCGCCGCGCCGGAATCCGTCGTGTTCGACGGCAAGCCGGTCGGCCACAAGACGCCGCACGCGATCGTACGGCTCGGCATCGCCATGGTGCCGGAAGGCCGCCGCCTGTTTCCCAGCCTCTCGGTGGAAGAGAATCTCCTCCTCGGCACCCACAGTGAGCGCGCCGGGCCGTGGACCTTGAAGCGCGTCTATGAGCTTTTTCCGCGGCTTCACGATCTGCGGCATCTACCGGCGCCGTCGCTGTCCGGCGGACAACAGCAGATGGCCGCGATCGGCCGTGCGCTGATGTCTAATCCGCGACTGTTGCTGTGCGACGAACTCTCGCTTGGTCTGGCGCCGGTCGTGATCCGGGACATTTACGAATGCCTCGGCGCGATCACGTCGGAAGGCGCGGCGATCGTACTGGTGGAACAGGACATCAATCGCGCGCTCGATGCGTCCTCACGATTTTATTGCTTTCAAGAAGGCCGTCTCGCATTGAGCGCTCGGACCAAAGACTTCGATCGTGCCGCGATTAGCGCGGCTTATTTCGGATTGTAGGCTGGCCGCGATGAATTGGCTCAACATCCTCATTCAAGGCGGCTTGCTCGGCGGCTTCTACGCGCTGTTCGCCATCGGCCTGTCGATGTCGTTCGGCATCATGCGTCTGGTTAACATCGCGCATGGCGATCTGATCGTGCTCTCGGCCTATGTCGCCCTTGTCGTGACTTGGTATACCGGGGTCGCTCCGTTCCTGAGCCTCGCCATCGTCCTGCCGGTGATGTTCGGGCTTGGCTACGCGTTGCAGCGCGGACTATTGAATCAAACTCTGAGTGGCGGATTGTTACCGCCGCTGCTCGTCACTTTCGGCATCTCGATCATAATCCAGAACGGGTTGTTGCAGGGCTTCGGCGCTTACGACCATCGGCTCAAAGAAGGCGCGATCGAGACCGCCAGCTTGCAGGCCGGCAGCTTTTATGTCGGCGTTTATCCGCTGCTGGTTTTTGCGGTGGCGGTGCTTTCCATCGCGGGCCTCCAGCTCCTGTTCTACCGCACGCGGCTTGGCCGCGCTTTCCGCGCGGTTTCCGACGACGCCGATACCGCCGAGCTCATGGGCATCGATAACCGCAAGCTTTACGCGCTCGCGCTCGGCATCGCCATGGTTTTCACCGCCCTTGCCGGTGTGCTGTTCGGCATCCGCACCATTTTCGCGCCTTCGTCCGGCCCAATTCGGCTCATTCTCGCTTTCGAAGCCGTGATAATCGGCGGACTCGGCAGCATGTGGGGCACGTTGATCGGCGGCATGGTGCTCGGTATTGCACAGTCGATCGGAGCGGCGCTCGATCCGACTTGGCAAATCCTTGCCGGGCATCTCGCCTTTCTTGCCATCCTGATCGTCCGCCCGAGCGGACTCTTCCCGCGAACGAAAGACTGACATGGAGCCCGTCCGCGTCGAGCGAAGCACGAAGGTAAGCCGGGCGTCCGCTGTTTTGGCGGCACCCGCGCTTGCGGCTCTGGTGTCGTTGCCGTGGTGGGGCGATGCCGGCTGGATGCGGCTTATTGCGGAGATGGCGTACTACCTCGCTTTAGCGCAGCTTTGGAATTTGCTCGCCGGATATGCCGGTCTCGTATCCGTCGGCCAACAGGCTTATGTCGGCCTCGGTGGGTACATGCTGTTCTATTTGACTGGCGTTTGGAACATGAACGTGTTCCTGGCGCTGCTTATCGCCGGACCGTTCGCAGGGCTAATGGCGATCCCGGTCTCGTTTGCCATCTTTCGTCTGCGGGGTGCGTATTTTGCCATCGGCACATGGGTCGTTTCCGAGGTGTTTGCGCTCTTCGCGAGTCTGATCGGGGTGCTGGGCGCAGGGTCCGGCCTATCCCTTACGGTTCCGATCTTGGAGGAAGTCTCGCCCGACCGGGACATGCGGGATACCCTTCTTTACCTCATGACGCTTGGAGCTTCGCTCCTGGTGGTTGCCATCGTCTATCTGTTGCTGCGCTCCCGCCACGGACTTGCGCTGACCGCCATTCGCGATTCCGAACGGGCATCGGCAAGTCTCGGCGTCAATAATTTCCGCACCAAGTTCATCATCTACATCGCAACCGCCGCCTGCACCGGCCTTATCGGCGCGCTCATCTTCCTGCAGAAGCTTCGCATCTCCCCCGAAGCGGGCTTCTCCATCAACGACTGGACGGTGGTGGTGATCTTCATGGTAGTGATCGGCGGCATCGGCACGCTCGAGGGCCCCTTCATCGGCATGCTGATCTTCATCGTGTTGCGCGAACTGCTGGCCGATTACGGCACGTACTACCTGATTTTGCTCGGCGTGATCGCTATCGCGGTGATGCTGAAAGCGCCCTACGGAATCTGGGGTTGGGTTATTCAGCGCTTCGACTTGCAATTATTTCCGGTCGGACGGCGCTTGGCCCTGGCGCCGACGAACGGGCCGGCCGGTAGCACGCCAAGCAAGCAGGCGAGCTAACTTCGGCCGGCCGACGGAGCATTTCGGCCGGCACACTTGTTTATGGAACTTTTTGCGGCCGTCGCAGTTAACAACCGGGGTCTTTCTGTAACTACCGGGAATTGCTGAAGTTTTCTGCGATGATCATTGGTTCGACAAAATTGCCGCCGAGAATGCTGCGCTAGCCCGTTGTGCCGTCGTTGCGTGCCGCGCGGTGCCCGGCAGTTCGTCTCTATCAAAGCAAACCAGCAGTCCCGGGGTAAGCGATGCAAACAGACACGGCACAGCGTTCGCCATTCAATGGATCCGCCCGGCCGGGGCCGCATGATCTTCGATCCATTGCGCTTCTGCTCGACATCGACGGGACCATCGTCGATATGGCGATCACCCCAGGCAGCGTGTCGGTTTCCGATTCGTTACGAGCGTCGCTCCTGGAATTGCACAAAAGATGTGGCGGAGCGCTGGCGCTGGTGAGCGGACGGCTCATTCGCGACATCGATAATTTGTTCGCGCCATTGCGATTGCCGGCTGTTGGCGGACATGGCGCAGAAATGCGGCCCACCGTGGATTCCCCGATCTTCGCGCGCACCGCCGACTCCATCGGGGACGGCCTTCGCAAACTGGTGATCGCCGCAGCCGCAGTCGATCCGCGTGTGATCGTGGAGGATAAAACGTCCTCGCTGGCGGTGCACTACCGGCTGGCGCCGCACCTAGAGCAACCGCTGAAAACAAAAGTTGCGGCGATTGTCGCTCGCCTCGGGCTGCGCGATCTGGAGATCTTGCACGGTAAAGCCGTCATCGAGATCAAATCGACCGGCTTCAGCAAGGGCGTGGCTGTTCGCGAGCTGATGAAGATCCCGCCGTTCCAGAATCGCAAGCCGGTGTTCCTCGGCGACGACACCACCGACGAAACGGTATTTGAGATACTCCCGCCGCTCGGTGGGCTCGGCTACTCCGTGGAGCGCAACATGCGCGGCGCCAACGGCATGTTCGGATCGCCGCACGACGTTCGCAACTGGCTCTCGTCTCTGTGCGGAAACGCCGGAGCCTAAACCGCAATGAATGATTTTGGACTCGACCTTGCAGTAATCGGCAACGGGCGGACTGCGGCGCTGCTCGAGCCGTCGTCGCGATTGGTCTGGTGGTGCTATCCGCGCTTTGACAGTGACCCGATCTTTTGCCGGCTGCTCGCCGGCGACGAAGAAAAAGGCTTTAGCGACGTCGTGCTCGATGGCATGGCGGATTATCGCTCGGAATACGAGCGTAATACCGCCGTCGTGTCGACAGTAATGACGGATGAGAAAGGCGCGTCGATCAAAATTACCGATTTCGCCCCGCGATTTCGGGCCTTTGATCGCATCCTCCGCCCACCACAGCTTTTTCGCATTATCGAGCCGATCTCAGGCATGCCGCGAATTACCATTCGCTTCCGCCCGACCAACCAATACGGCGTGCCGATGCAGACGAAATCCATCGGCAGCAATCACATCACGCTGCGGGGCTCGCACTCGGTGGTGAGGCTTACAACCGACGCGCCGCTCTCCTACATCGACCGCGAAGCGCCGTTCGTGTTGACGCGGCCGGTCTACCTGGTGATGGGGCCAGACGAGCCCTTCCCTGCGGATTTGTCGACCACTTGCCGCGAATTCGCCGATCGCACGCGAGCCTACTGGACCGAGTGGGTGCGTCGGTTGTCGATCGCCTACGACTGGCAAGATGTCATCATTCGCGCCGCGATCACGCTCAAGCTGAGCAATTTCGAGGAGACCGGCGGCATTATCGCCGCGCACACGACGTCAATTCCTGAAGCGCCCCATTCCGGCCGCACCTGGGATTACCGGTTTTGCTGGCTGCGCGACGCCTATTTCGTCGTCAAAGCGCTCAACCGCATCGGCGCGACGCAGACCATGGAGGATTTTATTTCCTTCATCCTCGGCATCGCCTCGGAAGACGTCATTCGTCCAGTTTACAGCATCGTGCCGACCGACGGCATGGACGAGGTAATCGCCGAGAATCTGCAGGGTTATCGCGGCGACGGGCCGGTGCGCGTCGGCAACGCCGCAGCCGGAATGTTCCAGCACGACACCTATGGCAGCATTATTTTGGCCGCCATGCCGATGTTCTTCGATCGCCGCCTACCGCGGCCGGCGGACCCAGGGTTGTTTCAGCTTTTGGAGCGGGTCGGCTCGCTCGCCAAGCAGTCGGCTTTTGAGCCCGACGCCGGCATCTGGGAGTATCGCGGCCGAGCGCGCGTGCATACCCATTCCGCGTCCATGTGCTGGGCCGGCTGCAATCGGCTGGCCGCAATCGGTAAGCATCTCGGCTTGAAGGAGCGGGCTTCCGAGTGGAAAAGCGTGGCCGACAACATCCAATCGCGGCTCCTCGAACAGGCCTGGAACGAGAAACGTGGCGCCTTTACGGCAGCCATTGGCGTGGACGAGCTCGACGCCAGCGTCCTTCTGTTGCCGGAGATCGGGCTGATTGAGGTCTGGGACCCGCGCTTTGTCCGCACCGTCGAGGCCATTGAACGTGAACTTTTACGCGGCAAGCACGTTATGCG
>Ga0302326_10009084_pt1 | contig 21805 bp, 15 predicted proteins | sample Palsa_T0_3_FD_202264 | JGI IMG/M metagenome (GOLD analysis project Ga0302326, IMG submission 202264) | Peat permafrost microbial communities from Stordalen Mire near Abisko, Sweden - Palsa_T0_3 | ecosystem: Environmental > Terrestrial > Soil > Palsa > Peat permafrost | place: Sweden: Abisko... | reverse complement strand
CATGGTGGTGGTCGAGGGCGTCGCCCGCTCGTTCGATCCCAGGCTCGATATGTGGAGCACGGCCGAGCCGGTGGTACGCGAATGGATGACGCGCTATCTCGGCCCCGCCGGCAAGCTCGAAGGCGCTGTGCAGGGCGCGGGCGAGATCGGACGCTTTATCAGCAACGCGCCGGGCTTGCTGACGCGCGGCGCCCGCGTGCTCGACCATCTCGACGAGATGACGCGCGACGGCCTCGTTCTGTCGCCACAAACCGTCGCCGAGATCGGCAAGGCCGAAGCGCGCCATAACCGCTGGGGCGTCGTCGCGCTGTGGGCGATTGCCGCCCTGCTGCTCTGGATCGTCCTTCTGCTAATCCGATGATATCATTGATTGCAATGCAATCATATCTACGTTAACATCCTCATCCATTTGGGGAATGCCGATGGCCAGTCTTACCGTCAGGCGGCTCGACGACAGGCTCAAGCGGCTGTTGCGCCTGCGCGCGGCGCGGCACAGCCGGTCGATGGAGGATGAGGTCCGCGTCATCCTGCGTCAGGCCGCGGAAGAACCCGGCCGCGACGCACTGGACCTCATCGGTCCGCCCAGCCAACCGGGGCGGCAGAAGGTACGCGCGGTCGCGGCCGAGACCAGGAACGTCCTTCTCATTATCGGCGGCGGCATTGCCGCCTATAAGTCGCTCGATCTCATCCGGCGCTTGCAGGATCGCGGCGCGCAGGTGCGCTGCATTCTCACCGCCGCCGCGCAGCATTTCGTGACGCCGCTGTCCGTCGGAGCTCTCGCCGGCGAGCGCGCCTACACTGATCTGTTCGATCCGCAGAGCGAATTTGACGTCGGCCACGTTCGCATGGCGCGCGACACCGATGCGGTCGTGGTCGCGCCGGCGACGGCCGACCTGATCGCCAAGATGGCGTTCGGCCACGCGAACGATCTTGCGACCGCGGTTCTGCTTGCGACCGACAAGCCGGTGCTGATCGCGCCGGCGATGAATCCGCATATGTGGGCCGCCAAAGCGACGCAGCGCAATCTCGCGCAACTGATGGCGGACGGCGTTCGCGTCGTCGGGCCGAATGCCGGCGAAATGGCCGAGCGCGGCGAAGCGGGTATCGGCCGCATGGCCGAGCCGCTCGAAATTGCTGCCGCGATTGATGCGATTATCCGGAGCGCGGGAACGCTCGCCGGCAAGCGCTTACTGGTTACCTCGGGGCCGACAAGCGAGCCGATCGATCCGGTACGCGTTCTCGCCAACCGCTCGTCCGGCAAGCAGGGCCACGCCATCGCCGCCGCCGCCGCCGCGGCAGGCGCCGATGTGGTTCTGGTCAGCGGTCCCGTAAACCTGCCCGATCCGCCGGGCGTGTCGGCGATTCACATTGAGACCGCGCAGCAAATGTTGGCCGCGGTCGAGAAGGCGCTGCCGGCCGACGTTGCCGTGTTCGCCGCCGCCGTCGCGGACTGGCGCCCACGGCATATCAGCCATGACAAGATCAAGAAGCGCGGTCAGCCGCCGACGATCGAACTGGTGGAAAACCCCGATATCCTTTCCACCATCGCCCACCGCAAGTCCGGCCGTCCGCGCCTCGTTGTCGGTTTTGCCGCCGAGACCAATGACGTCGTCGCGAACGCCAGGGCGAAGCTGGCGAGGAAAGGCTGCGACTGGATCCTCGCCAACGACGTCTCTCCCGAAACCGGCATCATGGGCGGCGACAGCAACACCATTCACGTTGTCACATCGGACGGCGTCGAAGACTGGCCACCGCAATCGAAGGAAGAAGTCGCGCGTGCGCTGATCGCGCGAATCGCCGCCGCGCTTGCGGAGAGCAAGCAGTGAACGCCGACGGTCGCATCGAAGTCCGCATCATGCGTTTGCCGCATGGCGCCGATCTGCCGCTGCCGGAATACCAAAGTGCGGCCGCCGCCGGTCTCGATCTCCTCGCCGCCGTGCCTGCCGATGCGCCGGTCGAGATCGGCCCGGGGGCGCGAGCATTGATCCCGACCGGGGTCGCCATCGCACTGCCACCCGGACACGAAGGCCAGGTGCGGCCACGGTCCGGTCTCGCCATCCGCGACGGTGTGACGGTCCTCAATTCTCCGGGCACGGTCGATGCCGACTACCGCGGAGAATTGCAGGTTATCCTTGTAAATTTAGGAGCCGAGCCGTTCGTCATTCGCCGCGGCATGCGGATCGCACAAATCGTGATCGCGCCGGTCAAACGCGCGGTCCTCGTCGAGTCGAACAACCTGGATTCAACGCAACGTGCAAGCGGCGGGTTTGGTTCAACCGGAACAGCTTCGAAAATCAAGGGCGACCGCGGCTAGTCGGTCGGCTCCGCGCCGAACTATTCGCCGCGTGCGACCTTTCTTCCTTGTTCATGGCTTTACTCCCCCGCAAAGGACTCCTTGCAATTGCCGCGGTTGTTGACGTGGCATTGCAATCGGCAACGCGACCGGTGTCCGCCAGGACCCTCGCAACCCGTCATGGCCTGCCGCCCCGCCACCTTGAGTCCGTCCTGCAGTCGCTGGTGCGCGACGGGATCCTCAAAGGCATCCGCGGCCCGCGCGGCGGATACGCGCTTGCCCGCGAGCGCCGGCGCGTAACGGCGAACGATATCCTGCGCGCGGCCGGGACGGTCGATGAGCTGGACGAGAACCCGGCATCCGAGCTGATGGTCAAGGTCGTCATTCCGGCTCTTTCGGCGGCCGAACTCGAATTCGGTCTGGCGCTAGGCCGCATCAATCTCGAAGACATGGTGGATATGGCGCGCCGCGCGGAAAGTCTTAACCGCGCCAACGGATCGGACTCGGAAACGTAGCCGCCGTGACGTCGCTTCCGTGGCGTGTCGACGTTCACGATCTGGACTCTTTCGGCGCGATTCCGCTTGAGAGTAAAGTCGGGCGATTCGCGGGCGCGCTCGCGATGGACCCGCTGGCGATGGCGGTGACTGCCAGCAGAGGCAATGGGCATGCCGGACACGATCCGGAGGAGCGGGGGTTATGCTCGTCCGTGGCTTGACGGATTCCTTGTAGCCATTGGCATCGCCGCGCCCTTTCCGGCATGTGCGCAGGAGCAGCCACGGGCCGTGCTGCACGAGCTTGTCCTCGGCGCCTCGCGCAGCATCGACCGTCATGAGATCGCCGTGCTCGTGCTGCTCGTTGGCCTGTTATTGTTTGCGGTGGTCACCGCCATCTTGCTGCTGCGGGCGCGGGTGCGCTCGTGGCGGCTGGAGGCTTCATCGCACGACGAGATTGCGGCGTTGCGCGCCGGCCTCGACCGCGCCAACGCCTTGCTGCTTTCGGAACCCCAAGTCATGGTGGATTGGCCGGCGGCCTCCGACCAACCCACCATCGAGGGCGATCCCGCCGTCGTCGGTGCGTCCGCGCCCCATCGCGTGCTTGCCTTCGGCAGCTGGCTCGACGGCGCCAGGGCGACGGCCATGGAGCAGGCCGTCGAGGCGCTGCGAACGCGCGGCGAAGCCTTCTCCATGGCGTTCACGACGCTTGGCGGCCGGCCGGTCGAGGCGCAGGGCCGCGCGATTGTCGGGCGCGCGGTGCTTCGCCTCAAGGACGCCAGCGGCGTCAAGCGCGACCTCGTGGACCTCGCCGGGCGTCACGAAGCGTTGCTCAACGAGGTCGCCTCGCTGCGCGCCCTGGTCGAGCGGCTGCCGTCGCCGGTATGGACGCGTGACGCGGCCGGGCGGCTGAACTTCGTCAACGCCGCCTATGCGCAGGCGGTCGAAGCGCGCGATGCGGCCGCCGCCGTCGAACGGAGGCTGGAACTTCTCGACAGCGCGGCGCGCGATAACATCGCGCGTGAGCGCACCCTTGCGGGGGCCTATGCGGGCCGCCTTCCGGCGATCGTCGCCGGAGCGCGGCGCAGCTTCGACGTGCTCGATTTTCGCACCGAGCCCGGCAGCGCGGGGCTCGCCATCGATGCCACCGAAGCGGAGACCATGCGCAGCGCACTCGCGCGGATGGTGGACGCGCACCGCCGCACGCTCGATCAGCTGTCAACCGGCGTCGCCATGTTCGACGCCAATCAAAAACTGACATTCTACAATGCCGCCTATCGCGTCCTGTGGAACCTCGATGCGTTCTATCTCGACCAGGTGCCGACCGATTCGGCGGTGCTCGAGGAATTGCGCGCCGCGCGGAAACTGCCCGAGGAGCAGGACTTCCGGCAATGGAAGGCGCAGCTTCATGCCGCCTACCGCGCGCTGGAGGCGCAGGAGCATACTTGGCATCTGCCGGACGGGCGAACGTTGCGCGTCGTCACCACCCCCAACCCGGACGGTGGCGTGACTTATCTGTTCAACGACGTGACCGAGCGGCTCGATCTCGAGCGGCGCTTCGAGGAGCTGATCCGCGTTCAAGGCGAAACGCTCGACAATCTCGCCGAAGGGGTTGTTGTGTTCGCCAGCGACGGCCGCGTCCGTCTGTCCAACTCCGCCTTCGCCCGGATGTGGGGGTTATCGCCACAAACCCTGGCCGAGCGGCCGCACATCGAAACGATCTCCGCTTTGTGCCGGCCGCTGCATGGCGACAACGCCACCTGGCAGGCGCTCCGCCAGGTCGTGACCGCGATCGACAGCCGCGCGGCGATATCGGGCCGGCTGGAGCGGCGCGACGGCAGCGTCGTCGATTGCACCACCGTGCCGCTTCCGGACGGCGCCACGCTGGTGACATTCCACGATGTCACCGACTCGGTGAACGTCGAGCGCGCGCTGCTCGAGCGCAACGAGGCGCTCGAAGATGCCGACAAGATCAAGATCGATTTCGTCCATCACGTGTCCTACGAGCTGCGCTCTCCGCTCACCAACATCATCGGCTTTGTCCACCTGCTCGGCGATCCGGGCACGGGTCCGCTGGCGCCCAAGCAACGTGAATATCTCGACTACATCACCGTCTCGACCAATACGCTGCTGGCGCTGATCAACAACATTCTCGACCTGGCGACCATCGACGCCGGCCGTATGCAGCTCAATCTCGGATTTGTCGACATCCGCGAGACCATGGCGTCGGCTGCCGAAGGGATACAGGATCGGCTGGTGAGCTCCGGCCTCGTGCTCGACATGCAAACCGCAAACGACATCGGCAGTTTTGTCGCCGATGAACGGCGGGTACGGCAGATACTGTTCAACCTTCTCGCCAACGCGGTGAGTTTCTCGCCTCCGGGCGGAACCGTCACGCTCCGGGCGGAGCGGCGCGCCGCCACTTTGATTTTCGCGGTAACCGACCACGGGCCGGGTATTCCGTCCGATGTTTTGGAAAAGGTGTTCGATTGGTTCGAGACGAATTCACTCGGCTCGCATCATCGCGGCACCGGAATTGGCCTCTCGCTGGTGCGCTCGTTCGTCGAGCTGCACGGCGGCACGGTCGAAATTTCGTCAGTCGTCGGCCAGGGCACAACGGTGACCTGCACGTTTCCGCTGGGCGGAGCCGTCAAGATGACGGCGGCTTAGCGCAGTGGATTTCAAGATGAGCCTGTACCAGCATTTCGATCCGACCAACGAGTTCAACATCCTGCGGATCATGTGCGGCTTGTTCCTGCTGCCGCATCTCTATGCCAAGGCGAGCAATCTCGAATTCACCTACCAGCTCTACCGCGATTTCCGGCTGTATCCTCCGAAGGCGTGGGTTTTCGCCTGCATCGCGATCGAGATCATTTGCGCTACCGGCATGGTGCTGGCGCTCTACACACGCTATGTCGCGCTGCTGGAGGCGGTGTTTCTGTTGGTCGCTGCCTGGGCGGTGTGGCGCTACAGCCAGGGGAAGTGGCTATGGAACATCGGCGGTTACGAGTACTGCCTGTTCTGGGCGATTTGCTGCATTGTGGTCGCGATGCACGGTTAAGCGGACGAGGATGCAACCCTCGATAACTTACTGAGCACATCGGAGCGCGCGATGTTTCCGACTGCCTCGGGCGGGGCGAGCTTCAGCGTCACATTGCCGAACGAGGCGGCGACGGCGCGCTTTGCCATGGACGTCGCCGCCGCGCTCGAGCCCGGCGACCTCGTCACGCTGTCGGGCGATCTCGGCGCCGGCAAGACCACATTCGCGCGCGCTCTGATCCGCTATCTGGCCGGCGACGACACCGTCGAAGTGCCAAGTCCGACCTTTACTCTGATTCAGAGCTACGAGCTGCCGCGCTTCCTGCTCGTTCACGCCGATTTCTACCGGCTTTCGGGCACGGCCGAGCTCGCCGAGCTCGGATTCGAGGATATGCCCGAAGAGACGGTGGTGCTGCTGGAATGGCCCGATCGCGCCGCCGGTTTCCTGCCGCCCGATCGGGTCGACATCACTTTCACGCTCGCACCGCAATCGGGGCCCGAGTCGCGCAATGTGCGCGTGGTCGGCTATGGCGCGTTTAGCGCACGCGTGGAACGCATGACGCAGATGCGGGCGTTCCTCGATGAATCCGGATTTGGTGACGCCCCGCGCCGGCGCATGGTCGGCGATGCCTCGACGCGGATTTTCGAGCGCCTCACGTCCGACGGCCAGAAGACCGTGCTGATGAATGCGCCGCGCCGCCCCGACGGTCCGCCGGTACGCGACGGCAAGCCGTATAGCGCCATCGCCCATCTCGCCGAAGATATCGTTGCCTACGTTGCGCTCGCACAAGGTCTGCGCGATCGCAACCTCTCGGCGCCGACGATCCTGCAGGCCGATCTCGATCGCGGCCTGCTCATCATGGAGGATCTCGGCGATGATCGAATCGTCGAAGGCGATCCCCCGGCGCCGATCGCGGCGCGTTACGAAGCCGCCGTCGATCTTCTGGTGTCGTTGCATCGCCGGAAATTGCCGGAAAGGCTGCCTGTCGCGCCGCATGTCGAGTACCGGCTGCCGTATTACGACATCGAGGCTTTCCTGATCGAGGCCGAGCTGCTGCTCGACTGGTATCTCGTGAGCGCCGACGTGCCGGTGAGGGGCGGCGTGCGCGAGGAGTTTATTACGCTGTGGCGCGAAGCGCTCGAGCCGGCGATCGAAGCGCCGGCAACCTGGGTGCTGCGCGACTTTCATTCGCCGAATCTGTTGTGGCTGCCGGGCCGCGAAAACGTGGCGCGGATCGGGCTTCTGGATTTCCAGGATGCGCTGATGGGTCCCGGCGTCTATGACGTGGCTTCGCTGCTGCAGGACGCCCGCGTCGACGTCCCGGAATCGCTGGAGGTCGCGCTGCTGAGCCGGTACGCGCGCGCGCGGCTCTACGATCAACGCTTCGACGCCGCCGCGTTCGCGCGACTCTATGCGACGCTTGCGGCGCAGCGGGCGACCAAAATCCTCGGCATCTTTGCCCGCCTCGACCGGCGCGACGGCAAGCCGCAATATCTGCGTCACATGCCGCGCTTATTGCGCTATTTGCAGCGGTCGCTGGCGCATCCCGACCTGGCCGCGCTCAAGGACTGGTACGCTGCCCACGTCCTGCCGCGAGATGGGTTATGATAGGCCGAATTGGCGGATGTTGAGGATCGGTCGGGGAAAATCATGATGCCGAACCGCGCGATCGTTTTGGCGGCTGGACTCGGGACGCGGATGCGGCCGTATAACGGCCACATCCCGAAGCCGCTCGTGGAAATCGGCGGCAAGTCCTTGATCGATTACTCGCTTGACCGTCTCGCCGATGCCGGCGTTCAACGCGCCGTGGTCAACGTGCATCACCTCGCCGACGCGGTGGAGCGTCACCTCGCCTCGCGCCGGCGCCCGCAAATCGTCATCTCGGATGAGCGCGGCGCGCTGCTCGGCACCGGCGGCGGCATCGCCAAGGCGCTGCCGCAGCTCGGCGAGGGGCCGTTCTTTCTGGTCAATTCCGACACGGTGTGGCTCGACGGCGTCAAGCCCAACTTCACGCGGCTCGCCGAGGCCTTCGATCCCGCAACAATGGAGGCGCTCCTGCTGCTGGCGCCGACAACCGACAGCATCGGTTATACCGGTCGGGGCGACTTCACCATGCAGCCAGACGGCAGCCTGCTGCGGCGCGGTGAAAATGAAGTGGTGCCGTTCGTCTATGCCGGCGCGGCGGTTCTCGCTCCCGCGTTGTTTGCCGATATACCTGAGGGTGCCTTTCCGCTCACATTCCTGTTCGATCGGGCCGCCGCCAGGGGCCGTCTGTTCGGCTTGCGCCTGGAAGGCGTATGGATGCATGTGGGCACGCCGGAAGCGGTCGCCGCCGCGGAAGCGGCGCTCGCCGCCACGCACTAGAATTCAGACAGAGCCTGACCGTCATTCTGGGGTGCCTGCGCGTAGCGCGGGCCTCGAAGGATGAACGGCCGAAGCGCCCGGGCCGTCCCCTAGGCCCGCGGAGCTTGTCATCGGGCCGGCCAGTTCGGGCCGGACCCGTTGGCTCGCACCTCAGGGTGACGGAGTATTGATCGCCGATATGCGCCCTCGCGTCTTCACCATTCCGCCGTCGGCGCCGTTTCTGCCGACGCTGATCACGGCATTGACCGGCGGTGCGCTCGGCTTTGACCTCGCCGACGATCCGCTCGCGCTCGCCGCGGTCACGCTTTATCTGCCGACCCGGCGCGCTTGCCGGTTGGCGCGCGACGCCTTTCTCGATGTGCTGAATATCGACGCGGCGATCCTGCCGCGCATCGTCGCGATCGGCGATATCGACGAGGACGAGATTGCGTTCGCCGAGGCGGCATCGGGCGCCATCGCCGCCGATGCACTGGCGTTGCCGCCGGCCCTCGGCGGTCTCGAACGGCGCCTGCTGCTGGCGCAGCTCATCGTCAAATGGGCGGCGTCGCCGGCCGTCCGCGGCGCCAGCGGTGCGCCACTCGTTGCCCAGACGCCAGCGGCGGCTTGTGCGCTTGCCGACGACCTCGCGCGGCTCATGGACGACATGACCATGCGCACCGTGCCGTGGGACAAGCTCGACGGCCTCGTGCCCGAAGCGCTCGATCCCTATTGGCAGTTGACGCTGAAATTCTTGCAGATCGCGCGCGGGGCGTGGCCCGCGTTGCTCAACGAGCGCGGATGGATAGAGCCGGCCGTCCGCCGCGACGCGTTGATCAAGGCTGAGACCGCGCGGCTTGCGCGCAACACCGATGCGCCGGTCATCGCCGCAGGTTCGACCGGCTCGATCCCGGCGACGGCCGAGCTGATCGCGACGATCGCGCACTTGCCGCATGGCGCCGTGGTGTTGCCGGGTCTCGATACCGATCTCGATGAAAAGACCTGGCACACGATCGGGGGCGACGATCGCGCCGATATTTTGCCGGCACCCGGCCATCCGCAATTCGCCATGCAGGCGCTGCTCGCCCGCGTCGGGATCGCGCGCGATGCGGTGCAACACCTGGCGGAGCCGCGTGGTCGCGAGCGGCTGGTTTCGGAAGTGTTGCGGCCCGCGGCGGCGACCGATCTGTGGCGGCAGCGTGCCGCGGATGCGGATTTCGAAACAAACGCCGAGGCGGCGCTTGGCACCGTCACCGTGATCGAGGCGGCCAACGCCGAAGACGAAGCACTCGCCATCGCGGTGACGCTGCGCGAAGCGGTGGAGCAGGCAAAGACCGCCGCGCTGGTCACGCCGGATCGCGCGCTGGCGCGCCGCGTTCACGCCGCGCTCGAACGCTGGGGCATCGTGGCGGAGGATTCGGGCGGCGATGCGCTCACCGACACTCCGGCCGGAATCTTCGCCCGGCTCGCGGCGGACGCGGCACTCGGCGAGCTTGCCCCGGTGACACTGCTTGCCTTGCTCAAGCATCCGCTGCTTCGCGTCGGTTCAAACGATGCCGCGCGCGCTGTTGCGACGCTTGAGCGCGCCATCCTGCGCGGCCCGCGTCCGCGTCCAGGTACTGCCGGGCTTTCCGGTGCGCTCGACGCTGTTCGCCCCCAGATCGAGAAGTTACGGCGCAACGAGTCGTCCGACCTGCACCGTTCCGATCCGCGCATCGCCCTGACCGAAACCGATCTTGCCGCCGCCGCCGAATTCGTTGCCGGGCTCGCAAACGCGCTCGCGCCGCTGGAAAGCATGGGCAAACAAAAGCGCGCACTCAGCGATATCGCCGCGCGTCATCGTGATGTTGTGGGCGCATTGTCGCGGGACCACGGACGCGAACACGCCTTCGCTGGTCCCGATGGCGCCAAGCTCGCCGAGGCATTGGATGAATTGGCGACGAGTGAAGCCGCGGCCGCGCTCAGCCTCGCTCCATCCGACTACGCCGAGCTGTTTACCGCCGTGCTGGCCGATCGGGTGGTGCGTCCTTCGCCGCAATCCGGTGCACGCGTGCGCATCCTCGGTCTCCTCGAAGCGCGGCTCACCGAGAGCGACCGCGTGGTGCTCGGCGGGCTCGTCGAAGGCGCATGGCCGCCGGAGAGCCGAACCGACGCGTGGCTCAGCCGGCCGATGCGTCAGCAGCTTGGTCTCGATCTGCCGGAGCGCCGCATCGGTCTCACCGCGCACGATTTCGCCCAAATGCTCGGCGCCCGCGAGGCGATCCTGACCCGCGCCGCCAAGATTGGCGGCGCTCCGACGTCGCCCTCACGTTTCATCCAGCGCCTCGCCGCCGTTGCCGGCGAGCGGCGTTGGCAGGCGACCGTCGATCGGGGTAACGTCTATCTCGCCTGGGCGCGCACGCTCGACCGGCCCGACAGTGTGGCGCCGGCGCCGCGCCCTGCACCGAAACCGCCGCTTGCGGTGCGGCCCAAGCGCCTGTCGGTGACCGAGATCGAACACTGGCTGCGCGATCCCTATACGATTTACGCCAAGCACGTCCTGCGTCTGGCGCCCCTCGACGAGGTCGACGCCGCGCCTGGCGCTGCAGAGCGCGGCAATCTCATCCATGCCGTGCTCCGCGAATTCAGCGAGCGCTTTGCCAACGATCTGCCGTCCGATCCGGCGGCTGAACTCGTCGAGATGGGAAGAAAGCATTTCGCCGCGCTCGAAGACTTTCCCGAAGCCCAGGCTTTTTGGTGGCCGCGATTTCAGCGGATCGCGCAATGGTTCGGCGGGTGGGAGGCCGGGCGCCGCGCGAATTTCCGTCTGGTTGCCGCCGAGATTCGCGGCGCGATCGAGATTGCCGTTGGCGATGGCATGTTCAAGCTAAACTGCGTTGCCGATCGCATCGAGCGCGACGCCGACGGCGGCTATGTCATCCTCGATTACAAGACCGGCTCGGTGCGAACCGAAAAGCAGGTGCGCATCGGACTTGCGCCGCAACTCACGCTCGAAGCGGCGATGCTGCGCCAGGGCGGATTTGAAAACATTCCCGCCGCCAGCTCGGTGGCGGCGCTGGCCTACGTGGCGCTCAAAGGCGGCGCGCGCGCCGGCGAATTTCTGCCGGTCGGATTCAGAGAAGGCACGCCCGACAGCCAGGCCGACCGCGCGCTGGAAAAACTTTCGGCGCTGGTGCGTCGCTTCGACGACGAGAACCAGCCTTACCTTTCACTTGTGCATCCGATGTGGAAGGCGCGTTACGGCGATTACGACCATCTTGCGCGGGTGAAGGAATGGTCGGCCACCGGCGGTCCCGAAGACGACATTCCGGGGGCGGCATGAAAGCGCCAATGCGATCGCCGAACGTCATTCCTGCCGACGTGCTTCGGCTTCAGGGCGAAGTGTCCGATCCTGCGGTTTCGGCGTGGGTCGCCGCCAATGCGGGATCGGGCAAGACGCACGTACTGGCGCAGCGCGTGATCAATCTTCTGCTTGCCGGTGTCGCCCCGGAAAGAATTCTTTGCCTCACTTTCACCAAGGCCGCCGCGGCCAATATGGCGAAGCGGGTGTTCGACACTCTCGGGCGCTGGACCACGCTTGACGACGACGCGCTGGATGCTGCGATCGGCGAGGCGTCGCGCGGGGCGCCCGGAGTCCGGCGGGCTTTGGCCCGGCGGCTTTTCGCGCGCGCGCTGGATACGCCCGGCGGTCTCAAGGTGCAGACCATCCATGCCTTCTGCACGCAGCTTCTGCATCAGTTTCCGTTCGAAGCGAATGTTGCAGTGCGCTTCACCGTCCTTGATGAGACCGCGCAGGCCCAGCTTCTGGAGCAATTGACGCTCAGTGCGCTGCTCGGAGGGGCTTCTACACCTGGAAGTCCGCTTGGCCGCGCACTCGGCATCGCCATGACCGCGGGCGCCGATCAGACATTTCGCGACGTGGTGCGTGAAGCGATCAACCAACGTGACGCTTTCATCGGCTGGCGTGAGACGGCAGGCAGCGTGGAGGCGGCGATCGCCGATCTTTCACGGCTGCTTGGCATCGATCCGCAGGACAGTCTCGACAGTGTCGAGGCCGAGTTTCTGACGGGCTCGTCAATTCCGCCTGCGGAATGGCCTACGATTGCTGCAACGTTGATGAAAGGCAACAAGACCGACAGTGAGCAGGCGCGGCGCTTCGCGGCGCTGACGACGCTCTCCGGCGCCAATCGCCTTGAGCTCTATCTTGAAATCTTTTGTACCGACGAGGGCAATCCGCGCAAATCCATCGTCACCAGGGCGATCAAGGACGCGGGCTTGGTCGAGCGCCTGGTCGCGGAACAGGCGCGGGTCATCGCCATTCTCGAGCGGCGCAACGCCGTCATCAGCCGCGACCGCAGTGGCGCGTTGCTGACTGTCGCCGATGCCGTGCTGACCCGCTATGACGCCGAAAAAGAGCGCCGCGGCCTGCTTGATTACGATGGCCTCATCGACAAGGCGCTGGCGCTCTTGACCGATGTTGATGCGGCCTGGGTGCATTACAAGCTCGATCTCGGCATCGATCATGTCCTGATCGACGAGGCGCAGGATACCAGCGACAAGCAGTGGGACATCGTGCTTCGGCTGGTTGCGGAATTCACCGCCGGTAAGGGAGCGCGCGATCTCAGGCGCACGATCTTCGCCGTCGGTGATGAAAAACAGTCCATCTTTTCCTTTCAGGACGCGGCGCCCAGGCAGTTCGCCCTCATGCGGCGCCATTTCGAGAAGGCACATAACGACGCGGGACTCGAATTTGTCGCCCATCGGTTCGAGCACTCCTTCCGCTCGGGCGAAGGCGCGCTTGCGGCGGTGGACGAAGTGTTTAAGGCGCCGGGCATGGCGGCGAGCGTCACCGCGGATAGCGGTGGCTTTCCGCCGCACATCGCGTTGCCGGATGCCCCGCCGAGCCTGGTCGAAATCTGGGAGCCGGAGAGGCCCGACGAACGCGACGAGAGCGTGGAAGGGTGGGACGCGCCGTTCGACGAGATGCGCGAAACCAGCCCGCGGGTGAAGCTTGCGCGACGGATCGCGCGCACCGTCCGGGGACTTGTCGATGGCCGCATTCTTGTCGGCATCGAGCGCCGCGCGGCGCGTTACGGCGATCTGCTGATTTTGGTGCGCCAGCGTGGGCCGCTGTTTGAGGCGATCATCCGCGCGCTGAAGAACGAGCATGTCGAGGTCGCCGGCGCCGACCGCCTCGTGCTCACCGAGCACATTGCGGTCATGGATCTTATGGCGCTCGCCGACGCACTGTTGTTGCCGCAGGACGATCTTGCGCTCGCCACCGTGCTGCGCAGCCCGTTATTCGGTTTCTCCGACGAAGATTTGTTTGCGATTGCTCATGGTCGCGGCCGGTCCTCGCTGCGTACCGTTCTGTTGCGCAAGTCCGTCGAGGAAGACAAATTCGCCAATGCCGCCGCCCACCTTGAAGAACTTGCTGAAGCCGCGAGGCATGAATCGCCATTCGGCTTCTATGCCCGCGTTCTCGGCGCCGGCGGTGGCCGGCGGCGCTTCCTCGCCCGGCTCGGCGCGGAAGCCAACGATGCCCTCGACGAATTTCTCAATCTCGCGCTCGACTACGAGCGGCGGCAGACACCCTCCCTGCAAGGATTCGTGGCGTGGCTGCGCGAGGCGCGCGCCGAAGTGAAGCGCGACATGGAGATCGCGCGCAACGAGGTGCGGGTGATGACAGTGCACGGCGCCAAAGGTCTTGAAGCGCCGATTGTGATTCTCGCCGATACGATGACGCCGCCTGCGGGGCCGCGGCCGCCGCGGCTTCTTGGGCTTCCCGGCGGCGCCGTTGTCTGGGCGGCGCGCAAGGACGATGACGTCGAGCCGGTCGCCGTCGCCCGTCAGGCTGCGTTGGCGGAAGCCGAGAACGAATATCGCCGGCTGCTCTATGTCGCCATGACGCGTGCCGCCGACCGGCTGATCGTCTGTGGCGCCGACGGCAAGAACAAGCGACCGGACGGCTGTTGGTACGACCTTGTGCGCAAGTCGCTGCAACCGTTTCTTGTCGAGGAGGAAGAAAACGAGGAGAAGGTTTGGCGCTACCGCAAGCCCGCGGCGCCTGCCGCCGTCGCCGAGCCGGCGGCCTCTTCGGCAGCAACAAAGGTCGAACAGGGTGGAGTGCCGTCGTGGCTGCGTCAGCCGGCGCCGATCGAACTGCCGCGTTCGGCGCCGCTCTCGCCCTCCTCGGCATTCGACGAGGAGATCGGGCGGGTGTTTGCGCATGTCGCGGGCTCCGCAGCAGAGCGCCGCAAGGCGCTCGCCCGCGGGCGCATCGTCCATCGGCTGATGCAGTCGTTGCCCGACATCCCGCCGGCCGGCCGCAGGGATGCCATCGAGCGCTATCTGGACAACGCCGCGCCGGATTTTCCTCCGGCGGAGCGGGCGGCGATTGCGCAACAGGTCCTCACCATCCTCAACGATTTGATCTTTGCCGAAGTGTTTGCGCCGGGAAGCCGCGCCGAAGTCCCGATCGTTGGCCGGATCGCTCGCGCCGGCGCGGCTCCGATCGCGGTCTCGGGTCAGGTCGACCGGCTGGCGGTGACGGGCGATGCCGTGCTGATCGCGGACTACAAGACAGACCGGACCGCCCCGGCCGGCCTTGCGAAGGTCCCGACGCCCTATGTCGGCCAGCTCGCGCTTTATCGCGCGATCCTCGGGCGCATTTACCCGGTGAAAACGATTCGCGCGGCACTTGTGTTTACCGAAGGTCCGAATGTCATCGATATTCCCGGCGCCACGATGGACGCGGCATTGGCCGAAATCGTCAGCAAAATCACGCTCCGGTGAAGCTGCCTTGACGCTGGCGGACACCATTCATAGGTTCATCGCCGTGCCTTAAACTCTCCCGGAACAGCGAGGTCTCCCATGGTCGACAAGGTAACGGACGCAAGTTTCGATCAGGACGTGCTCAAGGCCACTGGTCCGGTCGTCGTCGACTTCTGGGCGGAGTGGTGCGGCCCCTGCCGGATGATCGGTCCCGCGCTGGAGGAAATTTCCAATTCGCTCAATGGCAAGGTGAAGATCGTCAAGCTCAACGTCGACGAGAATCCCGGCACTGCGGCGAAGTACGGCATCATGTCGATCCCGACCCTGATGCTGTTCAAGGGCGGCCAGCTCGCCTCCCGCCAGGTCGGCGCTGCCCCCAAGCAGAAGCTCGAACAGTGGATCACCGGCGCGGTGTGATTCGCATTCTTCCGTCACCCTGAGGCTCGGCGCGTAGCGCCGAGCCTCGAAGGGTGCGGCCCCGGCGCCTCCGCCGGCATCCTTCGAGGCTCGCTTCGCTCGCACCTCAGGATGACGGATCGCGCGCCGTCACGGTGCCAATCAATGCCGAAAGTGCCGTGCGCCCGTAAACACCATGGCGATGCCGTGGTCGTTGGCGGCTTTGATGACTTCGTCGTCGCGCACTGATCCGCCGGGCTGGATCACCGCTGTCGCGCCGGCCTCGATGGCGACGAGAAGACCATCGGCGAACGGAAAGAATGCATCGGAGGCGACGACCGATCTCTTGGTCGCGGGCTCTTTGAGCCCGGCTTCCTTCGCGGCGTCTTCGGCCTTGCGTGCGGCGATGCGCGCGGAATCGACGCGGCTCATCTGCCCGGCGCCGATGCCGACGGTCGCGGAATCCTTGGCATAGACGATCGTGTTCGACTTCACGTGTTTGGCAACGCGGAAGGCAAAGCGCAGATCGCGCAATTCAGTGTCGCTCGGCGCGCGCTTCGTCACCGGCTTCAACTCCATGTCCTCGACGACGGCATTGTCGCGCGATTGCACGAGGAGGCCGCCCGCGACGGTCTTCGCCGTCAGCCCCCTGGCGCGCGGATCGGGCAAGCCGCCGGCAATCAGCAGACGCAGGTTCTTCTTCCCGCCGACGATGGCGATGGCTTCCTCGGTGGCGTCCGGCGCGATGATGACTTCGGTGAAAATTTCGGTGATGGCGCGCGCGGCGCCGGCGTCGAGCGTGCGATTGAGCGCGACAATGCCGCCGAATGCCGAAACCGGATCGCAGGCCAGCGCCTTGCGGTAGGCATCGAGCAGGCTTTCGCCCTCGGCGACGCCGCACGGATTGGCGTGTTTGACGATGGCGCAGGCTGCAATGCGCGCCGGATCGAACTCGGCGACGCATTCGTAGGCCGCGTCGGTGTCGTTGATGTTGTTGTAGGAGAGTCGCTTACCCTGCGCTTGCCGTGCGGTAGCGACGCCGAAGCGCGTATCCGGTGTGCGATAGAAAGCCGCTGTTTGGTGCGGGTTTTCACCGTAACGCAATTTCTCGATCAGCCGGCCGCCGACGGAACGGTAGTCCGGCGCCAGGGTGCCGAGCTCGGCGGCGAACCAATTTGCGATCGCCGAGTCGTAAGCAGCCGTGCGCGCATAGGCCTTGGCCGCGAGTCGCTGGCGCAAATTCAGCGTCGTCATCCCGCCGTGCTGCGCGAACTCGTCCAGGAGGGCGGCGTAATCGGCCGGCTCGACCACAACGGCGACATCGCCGTGATTCTTTGCCGCCGCGCGAATCATGGCGGGCCCGCCGATATCGATATTCTCGATGCAATCGTTGAAGCCAGCGCCGCGCGCCGCCGTTTCCTCGAACGGGTAGAGATTGACGACCAGAAGATCGATGGGACGGATGCCGTGGCCGCGCATCGCTTCGGCATGAGCGGGATTGTTGCGAATGCCAAGCAGGCCGCCATGCACGGCCGGATGCAGGGTCTTGACGCGGCCGTCCATCATTTCCGGAAAGCCGGTGAGATCGGACACTTCGAGCACGGCGAGGCCGGCGTCGCGCAGCGTCTTGCGCGTGCCGCCGGTCGAGACCAGCTCGATGCCATAACCGGCGAGCGCTTTGGCGAATTCGACCAGCCCGGATTTATCGGAAACGGAGATGAGGGCGCGCGATGCGCGGCGTAAATGCTCGGTCATGGCCTCTTTCTACTTACTCCGCCGCTTGTATGGGAGCGGAGAAATAGATATCACAGCGGCAGCCTCGGTTCTTTTTCGCGCGCGCGGCGCGTGGTGCCGGCGGCGGCGACAGCGCCGGAATTGGCTTGTTGAAAGCTCCAAAGCACGCGCGGCGCCAGGCGCGCGTGGCCGCGAATGACCATTTGCACCGCGCGCCGCGGGCCATCGTTGCCCGCGAGGAAAACGCTGTCTTCGAGCTCCACGTGGTCGTCGCCGGCGTTGAAGGTCCAGACCTCCCTGTTCGGCATCATCAACAAAACGCCGTGGCGGTCGGTCAGCCGCGTCGCCTTGATCGAGGGGTGCAGATGAAAGCGCACGGTGTAGTGGTCTTGTTTGGTACGTATCTGCGGGCTGCCGTCGCCGGCGAGGAATAAATCTTCACCGTCGAACCGCGTGCCATCGGCCGCAAGCGTCACGGTGCGCTCGTGCAGCACGCCATAACGGGCGGCATAGCCGTCGTGGCCGGCGCGCAACGCGATCGAATCGGGCCGCTCTTCACGCGTCACCGAGACGTGGCGCGGTCCGCCCAGCATCGGCGAGCCGCCCAGCATCCGCCGGAAGATCGGCATTTCGACGAATTGGGCCGAGGACGCGTCGTTGAACGTGACCGTCGAATGAGACGCGGTCGCGCGGGCCACCGAGCGCCACTCGTCGCGCGCCGTTGACGGCATGCCACTATTGACGACGATGAGGCTCTGCTTCGGGGAAGAAAATTCGAACGACAGGCAGCCGGCGTGAGCGTCAAGGCTCGACTCGATCGGGGGTGTGCCGCCGGTGTCCATGATCAGTACGCCGCCGCCGGCCTCGATGCGTTGATAGGCGGAATACGGCGCATTCGACAGCGGCGCGCCACGGCTGTCGTCGTAGGCCAGGAGCGTCAACAAAAGCTCGGCCGGCGTCACGCCCATGCCGTTGAAATGCGCGAACGTACCCTCGGAGTGACGGAAGAAGCGCAGCATCGGCATCATGCGGTCGATGGCGTTGAGCAATGCCTCCGGCGGCGTGACGTCGCGCGACGCGAATGCCTGGCGCAGCGGCAGCAGCGCTATCAACAATTCGATGATGGCGCCGGGATCGCGGCTGATATGGCCGCCATCGGGCAGGATCTGCCGCTCGATCTCGGCCTTTAGCTGCGCGGTGGAAGACTTGATATGGCGCGCTTGACCGGCGATGCAGAGCGCGGCGTAGCAGAGCGCAACCGCGGCCTGCATGCGGGCCACGCCGCGATGGGCATCGCCCGACGTGTGGCGCAGGCAGCGTATCTGCCGGATCAGACTGCGCTGGAAGCGCCGATAGAACCGCACGTCCGCGTCTTGCAAAACCAGCGGCGCCTGGCTGAGCCACGAAATGATGCGTCGCGACAGCACGTCGGGGCGCCAAGCCACCGGATGCCACGATCCTTGCAGCGCGATCCACTCATCGACCAGCGCACGCGCATTGGCGCGGGCAATGCCGGATTCGGCCGCGCGCAGGTGACGCAGCCAGCCGAAGCCCAACAGATGCACCGCCCACTCGCCGGACGGCGGCGTCATCTCGAAAATCGAGCGGCCGTCGCAGACCACGACCTTGCTGGCGAAGGCGAAGCGGCCGGAATAGATTTCGCTGGCAACGGTGGCGTCGGCGGTGCGCAGGTCCTGCGGCGCGATCAAGAGCCGGTCGGTCTTGAGGGGCACAAACGGCCAGCGCAAAAACGGATGGGCGTTAAGGCGTCCGGCGAGCCGCCGCAGCCCGCCGCGCAGGATAAGCCAAGACAGCTTGGCACGGTTCGCGATTGAAACGCGCCCCATCTCTGCGTTCGCCCTCCTTCGGCGAGGGCGCCCAACCTCGCCATCGATTCCTTCCTATAAAGGAATGGGCAGCGACGGCCAACGGGCCCTTGTTTTCCCGGTTAATGCTGGCGTTTTTGGAAGCGCGCCGCATAGAAACCGTCGAGTCCCGCCAGCCGCGAATCGGAATCAGGCAAATGGCAGGGCAGCGTGCGCAGGTCGCCGTCTTTGGTGATGAATTCATCGCGGCCGAAGACCTCGGAAGCGACGATCGGCATCCGCCGGACGCTCGGATCGCGCGCCAACAGCCCGGCAACGATATCCTCGCCTTCCTCGGGTTCGAGCGAGCACGTGCAATAGATCAGCGTGCCGCCGGGCTTGGTCAGGGCGGCGGCGCGGTCGATCAAGCGGCTCTGAAGCGCTGCCAGCGTGGCAATGTCCGAGGGCCGCTTGAGCCACGGCACGTCCGGGTGGCGGCGGATGGTGCCGGTCGACGAGCAGGGCGCGTCGAGAAGGACGGCGTCGAACGGCTCGGCCTCCCATGCGCCCACGTCGGCGCAAACGAGTTCGGCCGCAAGCGACAGCCGGGTTAGATTTTCCGCAAGCCGGGCGAGACGCGCGGGGGCGCGATCGACCGCGGTGACGCGCGCGCCGGCGGCGGCGAGCTGCGCGGTCTTGCCGCCGGGCGCCGCACAGAGGTCGGCGAGGCGAAGTCCGCCGACGGCGCCGAACAGGCGCGCGGGTAAAGCCGCCGCGGCGTCCTGAACCCACCACGCGCCTTCGGCAAAGCCCGGCAACGCGGTGACCGAGCCATGCACGATCGCGCGCACCGATCCGGTCGGCAATGTCCGGCCGCCGAGCTGCGCGGCCCAGTGTTCGGGATTGCTCTTCACACTCACATCGAGCGCCGGTTCGCGGCCATTGGCGGCGGCGATGTCATGGGCGTTCGCTTCGCCGTAAGTCTTGATCCAGCGCGCCACCAGCCATTCCGGCGTATCGAGAACCGCCGTATCGAGCCTGCTCAGCCGCTCGGCGCCCTCGCGCGCGATCCGGCGCAACACCGCGTTGACCAGACCGGCATAGAAGCTGGCGTAATGGTCCGCCTGCACGGTCCGGACCGCGAGATCGACGGCGGCGTGGTCGGGTATTTCGAGGAAAAGAATTTGCGCGGCGCCGATCAGCAGCGCGGTCTCGACCCGTGGCGCCTGCGCCGGCGCTCCCTCCTCGAGGAAGAGTCCGACGAGATGCCGCAGCGTGCCGAGCCGGCGCAACACGGTCGCGACCAGCGCCCGTGTCAGCGCGCGGTCGCGGTCGGGGAGGGTGGCGAGGCCGGCGGCGGCGGAATGCGCGTCGGAGCCGTCGAGCATGTCGTCGAGCGCCCGATGCCGGCGCAGCACGCCATCGACGATATCGGCGGCGAGCCGCCGGACGGCCAAACCCGGCACGTCAGCGGGCGGGGTAGCGGCAATCTGAATCTTGGACTTGGCCTTGGACTTGGCCTTCGGTCTGCGCGCTTCCTTCAATCGCAATTCCTCCCGCGGACTGCCGCTTGCAGATTCGGCACGGCTACGCCAAGTCAGGCGCGATGCCAACCGAACCGGCACCGCCCATGCCTGCGGGCAAAGCGGAAGAAGAGCAACCGACGGAAAAACGGCCGCTGACGCCGGCGGCCGAACGCGCCCTCGCCGAGGCGGCGGCGCGCCGGGCCGACCGTGAGCGCGCTGCCGCCGGCCGGGCGAAGGAAATCCAGGGCCGCGACGGGCCGGAACCAACCCGTTACGGCGATTGGGAGATCAACGGGCTGACGTCGGATTTTTAGCCGACGCCCGGATCGCATCTTGACTTTATTGCCTGAATTCAGAATATAATCCTACAATCGATTTGGCGATTATATACCTTGCAAACCATGCCTAGGTGTAGTAGGCTGATTTCATTGGAGATCAGCCATGCCTACCCTCTCGAAACTGTCAAAAGACGCCTTCCATAGCGAAGCGGCGGCGTTTGAGTACCTCGAAGCGACCCTTTGGCCCGATGGGGCGGTTTGCCCGCATTGCGGCACGGTCGGCCACGCTACCAAGCTGCAAAGCAACGGGACCGGCGAGGGCAAGCGCCAAGCCCGGATCGGCCTATGGAAGTGCAACGAAAAGGAGTGCCGCAAGCAGTTCACGGTCAAGGTGGGGACAGTATTCGAGCATGGTCGCATCCCGCTCCATAAGATGCTTCAGGCGGTCTATCTGCTTTGCTGCTCGAAAAAGGGCTGCTCCTCGCACCAGCTCCATCGCATTTTGCAGATCACGTACAAGTCGGCGTGGTTCCTCTCGCACCGCATTCGGGAAGCCATGCGCGGTGGTACGCTTGAGCCTATCGGCGGCGGCGGAAAGATCGTCGAAGCGGACGAAACTTTCATCGGACGGAAGAAGGATATTTCGAAACGTCGCGGCGGCGGCTTCCATAAGCTGGTTGTTGTGAGTCTATTGGAACGTGGGGGCCCAGTCCGCTCAACCGTCATTGATACTGTCAGCCGCCCGGACATAGAGCGCATAATCCGGCAGAATGTTCACCGCGAAAGCCGGTTGATGACGGACACGGCACCCTACTATCGTCGTGGCCAGCTTGGGCCCGAACAGCATGAGATGGTCGATCATTCGGTTGGCGAATATGTTCGCGGCGACGCACACACGAACACGCTCGAAGGCTTCTATTCGATCTTCAAGCGCGGCATGAAAGGTGTTTTATCAGCACTGCGGCGAAAAGCATTTGCACCGCTACGTTGCGGAGTTTGATTTCCGCTACAACAACCGTACCGGTCTCGGTGTCGATGATCCGACGCGCGCGACTAAAGCTTTGCAAGGTATCAGCGGAAAGCGCCTGACTTACCGCGCAGCTCCTCGCTGAAACATCCCCTATGCAA
>Ga0302326_10009083_pt1 | contig 21805 bp, 24 predicted proteins | sample Palsa_T0_3_FD_202264 | JGI IMG/M metagenome (GOLD analysis project Ga0302326, IMG submission 202264) | Peat permafrost microbial communities from Stordalen Mire near Abisko, Sweden - Palsa_T0_3 | ecosystem: Environmental > Terrestrial > Soil > Palsa > Peat permafrost | place: Sweden: Abisko... | reverse complement strand
GGATGATGGTCTTGAGCCCATCTCCCGGCCCGTACTCGTCGGGGTACCGGAACACCTCCTTGGCGCGCTCGAGCCCGGAAAGGATCTCGCTGGCCGAATGGGGCCGTCCGGCCGCGGGGTGGCTCGAGGGGTGCGCCTCAATGGTGTATTCGAAGTCGTCGGTGACGAGCCCGGGGTGGACCCCGTTCTCCGTCATCGTCTGGGCCATCCGCTTCATGTCCTCAAGGTCCATCGCCGTCTCCGTTCCGTTCGCCGCTGGTCCGGGCCTTACGCACGGGGCCCTCACATCGGTATGGCAAGTCGCCGGTATAATCGGAGACTACGCCCCGTATAGTACCGGAGACAGCGCCCCGTTTGTCAATCCTGGATCGGAGAAGTTCCTGACGGCCAGACCCATGCGAGCCGACGCCCGCCGAAACCATGACCGGCTCATCGAGGTAGCGACCGCCGCCTTCGCCACCGAGGGAGTCTCCGTCTCTCTGGATGAAATTGCCCGCCGGGCCGCCGTTGGTCCGGGGACCCTCTATCGGAACTTCCCGACGAAGGAGTCTCTTATCGAGGCGGTGGTCCATCACCGGCTGCAGCAGCTGGTCGACGACGCTCGGGCCCTGCACGACTCTCCCGAGCCTGGCGTAGCTCTGCTCGAATTCGTGGACTATCTGGTCACCGAGGTCGCGGCCAAGCGCGATCTCGTGGACGCTCTGGCCAATGGCGGAGTGGATGTGGGACCTGTCGTCACGGCGACGAGCCACGAACTCCGGAGTGAAATCGGTCATCTCTTGCGTCGGGGCCAGCGAAGCGGGGCGGTTCGGACCGACATCGGAACTGCGGAGCTCATGGCCTTGATGTCTGGGGTAATAATGGCCCTCGGACCCCAGCTCGGTGAGCCTCCGGATCCGCGTGCGGTACTTGCCGTACTGCATGACGGACTTCGAAGCAGACCGGGCCACCGCGGATCACGATCGAGAGCCGAGCAGACGGAATCTCCCCAGCCGAGTACCGGCCGGTAGCAACTTACGTACCTGCCAGGAAAGATCGCTGGTGAACACGCTGCCCAGGATCGGCCTGCCCATCAATTAATCTGTTACCGTGCTCCCGTCCCAGGCAATTCTGGGGTTGCTTTTCGGCCTGCTATGTACCCTGCTTATCCCTTTTCGGCAGGGCGCTCATTTCGGCAGGGCGCGCTCCCGAAGCACCTAAAAGAGGAGTCTCCCGTGCTTCGAAGTTTGCTCGTCCTGCTCATCGCCTTGCTCGCGGTCACCTTGACGTGCGTCATTCCCGTCTTCGGCGCCGCCAGCGCGGCCGCTAACGCCGGTATCAGCCAGTCAGCCGCAAAACAGTACTATCTGGCCCTTGGCGACTCGCTCGCCGCCGGGGACCAGCCGAACCGGAATGCCACCCAGGGCTATGCGAACCAATTGGACACCGAGCTCCGCTCGCACGGTCGCGTCTTGTCGCTCGACGACCTCGGTTGCGCGGGCGAGACGACCTGGACGTTTATCCACGGCGGCGTCTGCTGGTACCCGGGCGAGCCCGGCATGGGTGATCAACTGCGGGCCGCGCTCGACTTCCTGCAGGCCCATTCGGGACACGTCCCGCTGATCACGATCGATATCGGCGGCAACGACCTGAACGCCTGCGACGGCCTCAGTTCCGTCTCCGCGGCAGGCGCCTGCGGCGAATCGCTGATTCCCCGGATGAGCCATAATCTGACCGCCATCCTAAAGACGCTGCGCACGGCGGACCCGTCGGCCGTAATCACCGGGCTGAATTACTACGTCCCCGAGGTGGTCTACTGGATTGACGGAGCCGCGGGCCGGTCGTACGCGACCACCCAGCTCTCGGTCACGAAGTCGATGAACGCGGCGCTTGCCGCCGACTACAAGGCGGCCCCGGCGCGTTATGCGGACGTGTTCTCCAAGTTCAAGAGCGGCGACCTGACCGACAAGACCACGCTGCCGGGCTACGGCAGCGTCCCGGTAGCCGTCGCGCTGGTGTGCCAGTGGACCTGGATGTGCGCCGCCCCGCCCGAAGGCGGGGACGACCACGCGAACAAGGAGGGCTACGGCGCCATCGCCGCGGCGATTTATGCCGTACTCCCCGCGAGCATCGCCAAATAGGCGGGCGAAGCTCGCATCTTAAAGCGCTCATGATCCGCTGTCAGGCGAGGCCGAGCTGGCGCTGCTGCAGCCGTGCGTCCCAGAAGGCGGAGATGACGATGAGCTGGTCGCCGTCCCACTTGGTGGTCTGGCCGAACTCGACGTCGAACGCCTTTCCCGTCGGGGGGATCACGGTGCCGTCAGGCAGCGCCATCTCTCCGGTGAAGGTGCCGGTAGCGTTAGTAACGACCGTGATCCAGTCGCCGCCGCCGAACTGGACCGGGTACGGGTCGCTATATACGTGCATGTCGGGGAACATGTGCAGCATCTGCTGCATCGCCGCGGCGTGCGCTTCCTTTCCGTAGACCGGCTCGGCGAGCCCGGTGATGTACGCGACCATGTCCGGGTGGTGGACCTCGTCCACCGCGGCGAAGTCGCGGGCGTTGAACGCGTCGTCGCCCTTCTTCATGAGCGCGAGCAGGCGCGCGGTCCGGCCGGCGTCTTGGGTCGGGATGGTCATGAGGACTCCTTTTGCTAGGTGGTGATGGTGACGTTCACGGCCGGATGGCCTGGCTCTGCGTGCGGCCGCCCGCGAGCCTCACGAGAACGCCGCGGCGTAGTCGGCGGCGAACTGCTCGAAGGAACGCGCGGGATCATGCCGAAACCTTCCTATAGTCTACTCAAATCTTAGTGTTGACTATAGCATTTTTTCGCTCGGACTTATTCCGGCCCGGTGCTGCGAGGTGGCGAGCAGGTTCACGGCGACGTGCCCTAGGGCAACCAACACGGTAGTGACTGCTCGATTTTTGTTGTGCGCCTAAAACTTAGAGTGCCCTGCTAGGCTGCTGGGATGGCCGCCATCGGACTGCGCGAGCTCAAGAAGGCACGCACCCGCCAGCTCATCGCCGACACCGCGGCCCGCCTGTTCGCCGAACGCGGCTACGAGCACGTCGCCGTCACCGACGTGGCCCGCGCGGCCGAGGTCGCCGAGCAGACCGTCTACAACTACTTCCCGGCCAAGGAGCAGCTGGTCACCGATCGCGAGCAGCAGATCCAGGACCGGCTGAGCGACCTGATCCGCTCCCGGCCGCCCGCCGTCACCCCGGCCGCCGCCATCCGCGACTTCGTCCTGGAGTCCGTCGACGCGATCCGCCGCATCGCGCCGGAGATGTGGCGCGGCGAGCTCGGCTACCTGGCGGCCATCAGCCCGGCCGTGCACCGGCTGGCCCTGGAGCTGACCGACCGCCAGGCCGCCGCCCTCGCCAGCGCTATCAGCGACACCACCACCGTCGCCCCGGAGATCGCCAGGCTGCAGGGGATCGCGCTGGCCGGCGTGTTCCAGATCATCATCAGCGAGGCCGGCCAGCGCACCCGCGAGGGCCAGAGCCAGCCGGAGATCGCCAACGAGCTGCATCCGATCATCGAAAACGTTCTGGACGAGCTCGACCGTTGGCTCAGCGCGTGCTAGTCGAGCAGTGCGGTGAGCTTCTTCGGCGCGAGGACCCGGTAGCTCTCGGTCACGAGCTCCCGGATCTCCTCCCAGTCCGTGTCGCCGGTGAGCAGTACCCCGATGCGATCACGGCCGGCTCGCGTGGCGAAGAACGGGCGGCCCACGGCCAGCAGCGCATCGCGTTCGTCTGGGTCGACGCGCAACACGAGCAGCGGGCCGGGCTTGCCGGTTGGGCCCTCCCATGCCACCAGCAAGCAGAACGACCTCCGGCGGATGTCGAACGAGTACGCCGTCGATCTCGTTCTGGTTAGTGAACCGTCGACCCGCACCGTCACTTCGGGCAGCGCCAGGCATAGCGTGCGGACCCGCTCGACGATGCCCGCCGGGACCTCTACGGGCGCCCCCGCGCGAGCCGCTGGCGAACCGCCGTCGTTCCGTTGCCGCACCGGCGACCTACCCTCGGAACGCAGTTCGGGTTGCGGCTGCGGTGGAGCTGAAGTACTCGGGTGGTTCGATGAAGCCCCACTCGTTGAAGGTCCGGCCCCTGGTAAGGGCGCGTCGGTAGCCGAAACAGGCGAGGTACAGCGTCCGGATGTACATGACCGCCTCGAGCCGGTCGAGTTCGTCGTCGGTCGGCTCGATGTGCCGGCGGTAGGCGTGGACAGCAGCGTCGATCCACTCCTGGTTCGGCCGACGCGGGTTCCACGAACCCGTGCCCCACATCAGGTAAGCGAAGTCGGCGAGGCGCGGTCCGCGCCCGGATGCCTTCCAGTTGATCGCGACTGGCCCTTGTTCGCTCAGGACGGCGTGATCGGGGGCGTGCAGGAGATTTCCGTGCAGCAAGCCCTCCGGCAGGCCCTGACCGTCGTCGGCCGAGCGCACCTGGTCGCGGAGCTGCTCGAATCGCTCCCGGTCGGCGGCCGCGACCTTGGTGTCGACGGCATCGAGGAACGACAGGGCGGCCAGCAGGTCCTGACGCGGCGTGCCCTCACGGCTCGGGTCCTCACCACTCGCTCCACCCGGGCGGCTGACCGAATCATCCTGCGGCAGCGCGTGCAGCCGTCCGAGCAGCTCACCCATCATGGCGAACTTCGCGGCACCGTCGGGGAGCTGGACGCCTTCGACGAACCGCGTCACGAGCACCGCGCTGCCATCGAAGTCAGAGACGGCATCATCGACCGCCAGGCGCTCCGCGGGATAGTCCTGCCGCTCCAGGAATCCCAGGATCGCGGCGTCGCCCTCGACACCGGCCCGCGGCCGGGCGGGGGGAAACGCGCGGGCGACCCACGGGCTGCCGTCATTGCGGTCGATCCGGAACACGTAGGTCTTGTGCACACTGAGCTTCGTCGCCGCGACCGGGTCAATGCCGTAGCGATCCCGGAGATGGGCGAGCAGCTGCCCGGCAGCGGGCTCGTGGTGCATCCGCGCACCGAGACCCTCGATAGCCGTCAGCGCTTCGGTGTAGCGCTGCCCAGTCTCCCCGGCGTGGCGCCGGACAACCTTCTTGAAGCTGGCGTCCTTGGTCATGGACAAGCCTCCCCTTGACACCCCTCGTCCCCCAGCGACGCGGTGCAGGAAGATGGCCTGTGACATTGACGACCGAGAGGGCGAATCCCCTTCGCCGGTGGAACCCCGACTGGGGCGGATGTTCCGCAGCTCGGCGACCGGTCGCCGCCGTGACCATATTTTTCCTGAGGCGCTCGCTCTTCGTCAAGTGCTTCACAAACAGGACCGCATCCGCGGCGACCGGCGGCCGTCCCGGAACGCGCGCCAGGGTTGAGCGCCGGGATCAAAGCGAAGGGGTCGCTCCCCAGTGCAGGGAAAGCCCGCTGGCGGCACGGTCTGCGGTGATCTGCATCATGCTGCCGAGGATTGTCGCCCGGTCCGCCACCAGGGCTGTCCCGTCCGGCCCGTAGGTGATCCGGTCGCTGACCAGCACCGGCGCGCCCTCGTCCTCGTCTAGGTGCCGGGCCACGTCCGCGTCGAGTACCTCCGGCCGGATCGTCTCTGATGCCCGGGCCACTACGACCCCCACGTCGGCCAGGGCCGCGTACAACGACGTGGTGGTGAAATCCACGTCACGCAACCGGTCCGCGTGCGGCTCGCGTACCCAGGAGATCTGATGAATCGCGCGGCGGCCGGCAAAGGCGCGGACCCGCTCCAGCCGCAGCCCGGTCTCGGTCTCGCGGATCCGTAGCCGCGCCGCGATGCGCGGGGACACGCGGCGCCGCGCGCGGGCGATCACCGTGGTGCGGACCTCGTGGCCCTGCTCGCGCAAGTCGTCGGCAAAGCTCCGGAAAGATCCCAGCTGGTACGCCAGCTGGGGCGGTGCGACGAAGGTGCCCTTGCCGGGCCGCTGGACAATCAGCCCCTCGGCGCCCAGCTCCCGCAGCGCCTGGCGCAGCGTCATCAGGGTGACGCCGTACGCCGCGCTCAGCTCGCGTTGCGCGGGCAGCGCCTCGCCGGGGGCGTAGTGACCGTCGCGGATCTTCGCGGCGAGGTCGGCGGCGATGGCCCGGTAGCGTGCCATGCTGCTCCTTCCTCTTCGCCTGTCGGGCGCTTCGCCAGTCCGGCCGCGCGCCTCGATTGCCGCCACCGACGATCATCGCACGGCGATCGGCCCGGAAAGCGCGGCCCGCAGCGACGCCACGAACGCGCCGACCTCGGCCGGGCCGGCGCCGTCCAGGATGCGGCGCATGATCGCCGCGCCGACGATGACGCCGTCGGCGACCGCCGCCGCCTCGGCCGCCTGTTCAGGGGTGGAGATCCCGAAGCCGAGCAGGACCGGTAGGTCGGTGACCTGCTTGACCCGGGCGGCGAGGGCCGCGGCGGACGGGGCGAGCCGGTCGCGTTCGCCGGTCGTGCCCATGACCGAGACCGCGTACACGAAGCCCTGGCTGCGCCGCCCGATCTCGGCGAGACGGTCATCCGGCGTCGCGGGGGAGGCGAGCAGGCTGACCTTGATGCCTGGTGCGCTCAGCCCGGCCAGCTCGTCGAGCGGCAGGTCGGGCACGATCAGCCCGGTGACCCCGGCGGCACGGAGGGCGCCGGCGAAGCCCGGCCGCAGCGCGATGTTGGCGTACGTGCTCGCGATGAGCGGGATGCTGACGCGGATTGTGGCCAGCTCCGCCAGGACGGACGCGGGCGTGACACCACGGGCGAGGGCCGCGTCGGACGCCTCCTGGATCGTCGGGCCGTCCATCGTGGGGTCGGAGAACGGCAGCCCGACCTCGATCAGGTCGGCCCCGGCGTCCTCGAACGCCCTCAGATAGGTGGCCCAGTCCGGCCCGACGCCGGCCGTGATGTAGGGCATCAGCAGCTTCGTCACAGCCCCGCCTCCGTCATGAGGGTGGTGACGTCCTTATCGCCGCGCCCGGAGAGCGTGAGCAGGACGGTCGAGCCGCTGGGCAGGGCTGATGTCCCGGCGGCGTGGATCACCCAGGCCAGGGCGTGCGCCGACTCGATCGCGGGCAGGATGCCCTCCGTCCGGGCGAGCCGGACGGCCGCCGCGATCGCTTCGGAGTCGGCGACCGTGACGTAGCGGGCGCGCCCCAGATCCCGCAGGTATGCGTGCTCGGGGCCGACGCCGGGGTAGTCCAGCCCGGCCGCGACCGAGTGCGCCTCTTTGATCTGCCCGTGTTCATCCTGGAGGAACAGCGACTGGCAGCCGTGCAGCACGCCGATCTCGCCGTTCGAGGCGCCGGCGCCGCCTTCGGCCTCGACTCCGACGAGCTGTGCGGGCGTGTCGACGAAGCCCGCGAAGGTGCCCGCCGCGTTGCTGCCCCCGCCGACGCAGGCGACGACGTAATCGGGCACAGCGGCGGCCAGTTCGGCCGCACACTGCCGCCGGGCCTCGTCGCCGATGACGCGCTGGAACTCGCGCACCATCGTCGGGTAGGGGTGCGGGCCGATGACCGAACCCACGCAGTAGTACGCCTCGCCGGCGTCGCCGACCCAGTGGCGCATCGCCGCGCTGGTGGCATCCTTGAGCGTACGGCTGCCCGTGGTCACCGGGACGACCTCGGCGCCCAGCAGCCGCATCCGGAACACGTTGTGCGCCTGGCGTTCGGTGTCCCGCTCGCCCATGAAGACCTTCACCGGCAGCCCAAGCAGGGCGCCCGCCGTCGCGGTCGCGACGCCGTGCATGCCCGCGCCGGTCTCGGCGATCAGCCGCGCCCGCCCCATCCGCCGGGCCAGCATCGCCTGTCCCAGCACATTGTTGATCTTGTGGGAGCCGGTGTGCGTCAGGTCTTCCCGCTTGAGCAGGACGGTCACGCCGAGTTCGGCCGAGAGCCGCAGGGCCGGCGTCAGCGGGGTGGGGCGGCCCGCGTACACCGAGAGCAGCCGGGCGAGACTGCCCCGGAACCCGGGATCGGCCCACGCCTGGGCGAACGCATCCGCCACCGCCTGGCAGGCGGGGATCAGGGATTCCGGCACGTACCGCCCACCGTAGCCGCCGAACCGGCCTGCGGCCTTCTCGCCACTCGAGGCAACTGTTATAGAACTCATGAAAGAGTTATAGAACAGTCGCACCGGGCCTGGCAAGCCGGTAGCTGCGGGTGCACCCGGCCCGGCCCGCCCCGGCCCGGCCCTTGACCCCGGCCAAGAACCATCTTATGGTTTAACCATGGTTACCGATAAACCAGATAAGCTCGAGGACGGGGTGTCGCCGATCGCGTTCTACCTGGACCGGGGGCTGGGGGTGCCGACCTACCTGCAGTTCGTGCACCAGGTCGACTATGCGCTGCGGCTCGGCTTCCTGCGTGCGGGTGACCAGTTGCCGAGGATCAAGGACGTGACCCGCTCGCTGGCGGTGAACCCGGACACGGTGATGAAGGCCTACCGCGAGCTGGAGTTGCGCGGCATCGCGGCCGGCCGCCCCGGCGTCGGCACGTTCATCACGCAGGCACCAGCCGTCGTCGGCCTCAAGCAGATGGCCGCGCTGCAGAAGAAGCTCACCACGTGGCTGGCCGAGGCGGCCGAGAACGGCGTGGACGAGCTCGGCATGAAGGCGCTGTTCACCGCGGCACTGCGGGATTTTAGCGGCGGGGGCGCCGCGTCCCGCCTTCCCGGCCGCGCCGGAGCGCGCCGGGAAGGCGGGGCGGCATGAACGTCATCCAGACGGACGGCCTCGGCCAGCGTTACCGGCAGACCTGGGCCCTGCGAGACTGCCGTCTCACCGTTCCGGCCGGCCACGTGGCTGCCCTGGTCGGACACAATGGCGCGGGCAAGACCACCCTGCTGCGCATCCTGGCTGGTGTAGTGACCCCGACGGCGGGCACGGCCACCGTACTTGGCTATACACCTGGCAGCCAGCAGGCCCGCGACGCGGTGTCCGCCGTCGACCAGACGGTGCCGCTCTACCGCCACCTGCGGGTCCGCGACCAGGTCGCCGCCGCACGGGAACTCAACGACCAGTGGGACACCGATCTCGCCGTACAACGCCTGTCCTCGTTGAACCTGATGACGTCCGGCAAGGTCGGCAAGCTCTCGGGCGGCCAGCAAGCCCAGCTCGCGCTCACCCTCGCCCTCGCCCGCCGCCCCCGGCTGCTGTTGCTGGACGAGCCGCTGGCCAGCCTGGACCCCCTGGCCCGGCAGGAGGTGCTGGGCTGGCTGATGACCTGCGTGGCCGAGGACGGCCTGTCCGTCGTGTTCTCCTCGCACGTCATCACGGAACTCGAACGCGTCGCCACGTACCTGGTGGTGCTGTCCCAGGGACAGGTCCAGGTCGCCGCGACGGTCGACAGCCTGCTCGACTCGCATCTGGCGCTAACCGGCCCGGCCGCCGACGCCGGCCAGCTGGCCGGCCAGGTGCCCGTCATTACCGCCCAGCGGACCGGGCGCCAGGCCCAGGTGCTGGCCAGGACCGACACGGCGCCGCCCGGCTGGGCGGCCCGGCCGGTCACGATGGAGGAACTCGTGCTCGGTTACCTGCGGGAGCCGGCCGCCCGCGTGCTGCCCCCACTGGAGGCGGCGCGATGACCGCGCGGGCCATCAAGGCGATCAGTGTGCCGAGGATGGCGCGGGTCACCTGGTACAAGCACCGGGCCTCGGTACTCGGAATCCCCGGCATGTTCCTGCTGGCCGCCGCGCTGCTAGTCCTTGACAGCCTGCTGCAGCGGCACTGGATCAGCTCGCATCACTTCACCTACTGCCTGGCCTACGGGGACAACTCCACCTCGAGCCGGTGCCTGACCCAGGACGCGCCGTACCAGCTGGGGGTTTTCGCGGAGTTCGTCAACTACTGGCGGACGGAAGGCACCGTGCTGGCGGTATTCCTGCTGGCCGCGGCGGCAGGCTTGTTCGCCGGCGTGCCGTGGGTGGCCCGCGAGTTCGAGGGCGGCGGCTTCCGGTTCACCTGGACCCAGAGCGTCAGTCCGCGTCGCTGGCTGCTCGGCACGTTCGGACCACTCACCCTGCTCGCCGCGGCAACCGCCGTGATCTGCGGTGTCGCCGCGCACTGGTGGTTCCAGGTGGCGCAGTTCCGGCTTGACGGCGGAACCACCCCGTGGGGCTGGGAATCAATCGAAATGACCCCGCTGTCCATGGTGAGCTGGACGCTGCTGGCGATGGCGCTCGCCCTGCTGCTCGGCGTGACGATCCGCCGCGTGCTGCCGGCCATGATCACTTTCGCCGTGATCTTCGGCGGGTGCCTGGTGCTCGCCCGGACCTGGCTGTCCACGTTCCTGTTCAGCGTCGGCGACATCCCGTTGCGGGTCAACTACGTCAACCCCGTGTACCCCAGCGGCAGCTACGTCGCGCAGACGTGGTTCGCCCGTCCGGGCGGCCCCAAGCTCAGCCCGATGACCCTGTACGCGCAGCTGCTCAACGTCCCGCAGCCGCAGCAGGCTCGCTGGCTCGCGCAGCATCATCTCACCGAATGGATCGCCTACCAGCCGCACAGTCACCTGGTCTGGCTCGCGCTCGCCCGCAACGGCATCCTCGTCGCGGTCGCCGCCCTCGCCGTCCTCGCCTCGGTCTGGTGGCTCCGCAAGCACCCGGCCGAATAGGCGGCCTGGCGTCAGCCCAGCAGGTCGCCGAGTTCGGTCGCGACGCTCTGCAGGGCGGTCGCGAACCGGTTCTTGGCCGCGGCCGTCATGCGGCTCACCGGAACGGAGACGTTGATGGCGTAGCGCGCGTCGCCGTGAGCCGGGACCGGAACAGCCACCGACGCCACGCCGTCCTCGTTCTCCTCGGCGCTGGTCGCGTAGCCGCGCCGCCGGATCCGGTCCAGGTCCACTTCGAGTTCCGTGCGTGTCGCGATGGAGTTCTTGGTCATCGTGTCGAGCCGCTCATCGGGGAACAGCTTGTGCAGTTCCTCGGCGGAGAGCTCGCTGAGCATCGCTTTGCCCGTCGAGGTGCAGTTGGCCGGCATCACCTGGCCGGCCCGCGATATGACGCGTACCGTCTGGGTCCCCTCGATCGAGTCGATGAAGTTGACCGTCCGGCCTTCCAGGCGGCCCAGGGTGATGGTCTCGTTGAGATCGACGTTGAGCTTCTCGAGCACCGGGCGGGCCCGCGCCCGGGCGTCGCTGCGCCGGTTGATCGAGGCAGCGATAACGGTCAGGGCCACCCCAGGAGCGTAGGCCTTGGTCGCCGGATCCTGCCGGACGAACCCGCGGTACTGCAGCATGGCCAGCAGCCGGTGCGCGGTCGAAGCGGCGACGCCGAGGTAGCCGCTGGCATCGGTGAGCCGGACGACCGGTTGCTCGGAGAACAGCAGCAGCAGCTTTAGGGCGTTGTCTACCGACTCGATCGGATACTGCGGGGGAGTCGCGGAGTCCGGACCCGCCGCCCGGGTCCTAGGCTTCGCCATTTGTCCAGCCTATCTGGTGGTCGGCACCGGGCGCCGGCTCGCTGGCCCGCATCGGGATGCCGAGTAGCTCTGCTGACATTTAGCTGGCGAGCTTGCCGCCGTCGATCACCAGCACCTGACCGGTCATGTAGGACGCCTCGTCGCTGGCCACGAACAGCACCGCGTTGGCGATGTCGCTCGGCTCACCATGGCGGCCGACGTGGATCCGCTGCATCATCGGGCCCACGTGGTCAGGGTTGGCGAAGACCGGCGCGGTCGCCGGGGTGTTGATCAGGCCTGGACTGACGGCATTGCAGCGGATCCCGGACGGACCGTAGTCGACGGCGATCGAGCGGGTCAGCGCCAGCACGCCGCCCTTCGCCGCGGTGTAGGCGGCGAAGGCCGGACCAGAGGCATGAGCTGCCGTGGAGGTCGTGTTGACGATGACGCCGCCGCCGGCCGCGGTCATCTGCGGGATCGCGAACTTGCAGCCGAGGAAGACACCGGTCAGCGTCACGGCGATGGTCCTGTTCCACTGCTCGAGCGTGGTCTGGGTCAGCGTGGTGCTCAGCGGCGCCCAGTACGCGTTGTTGTGCAGCACGTCCAGCCGGCCGTATGCCGCTATCGTCTCGGTGATCATCGATTCGACCGCGGCCGGATCCGATACGTCAGTCACCGAGTCCCTGGCGTCGCCGCCCTCGGCCTGGATCAGCGAGACGGTGTGCTCGGCCCCCTCGGCGTCGATGTCGGCGACGACGACACGGCCTCCTTCGCGAGCGAACTGAACGGCCGTCTGCCGGCCGATGCCGGACCCGGCGCCGGTGACGATGACCGCCCTGCCCTCGAACCTCGTGCCGCCGCGTTCACCCATCGGACATCCGCCGCCGATCCTGTTTCTGCTAGGCAGATAGTGATTCTGTACAGTAACCGCCGCCAGCGGCCCCGGCAAGATGCGTGCCGGACTTTCCCCGCGACCGTGACCACCGGCGCTAGACTTTTTCTTTAAATCAGAAATAAGTTCTGATATACGGAACGCCAGGTATGTTACCAAGGGAGGCTGGATGACAGCCAACGGTGCCGGCGGCTCAGCCGAGGCCGCCGTGGCCGGCATTGTCGGCAATGTCCGCAACGGGATGATCCCGGCGCACATCTACAACGACCGTGCTGTCTTCGAACTGGAAGCCGAGAGAGTCTTCGGGCGGTCCTGGATATTTGCCGGCCATGAGTCGGAGATCCCGGCGCCCGGCGATTATGTCGTCCGGCGCGTGCTCAAGGATTCATTCATCGTGGTCAGGGACGAAGCGGGCCAGGTCCGGGCTCATTTCAACATGTGCCTGCACCGGGGCATGCAGGTGTGCCGGGCCGAGATGGGCAATGCGTCGCACTTTCGCTGCCCGTATCACGGCTGGTCCTACCGCAACGACGGCCGGCTTGTCGGGCTGCCGTTCCACCAGGACGCCTACGGCGGCGAGGCGGGCTTCCGGCGCAAGAGCCAGCGCCTGCTGCCGGCCCCGAAGCTGGACACCTACAACGGGCTCATTTTCATCTGCCTGGATCCCGATGCCGAACCGCTGCCGGATTTCCTCGGCGACTTCCGCTTCTACCTGGACTACTACACCAAGCAGAGCGCGGCCGGGATCGAGTTGCGCGGCCCGCAGCGCTGGCGGATCAAGGCCAACTGGAAGATCGGCGCCGAGAACTTCGCCGGCGACATGTACCACACGCCGCAAACGCATGCCAGCGTGGTGGAGATCGGGCTGTTCCGGGAGCCGAGGGCCGAGAAGCGCAAGGACGGTGCCACCTACTGGACCGGCAGCGCCGGCGGCACCACGTACAAGCTGCCGCCGGGAGGCTTTGACGAGCGGATGCGCTATGTCGGCTACCCCGACCAGATGATCGAGCAGATGAAGCAGTCCTGGTCGGCCGACCAGCAGCGGGTCATCGGCGCGGACGGCTTCATGATCTCCGCCGCCTCGTTGTACCCGAACATGAGCTTCGTGCACAACTGGCCGCGCGTTGGCACGTCCGAGGACGTTCTCCCGTTCATCTCGATCCGGCAGTGGCAGCCGGTGAGCGAGAACGAGACCGAGGTGCTGTCCTGGTTCGCGGTCGACGCCGGCGCGCCGGAGGAGTTCAAGAAGCTGTCCTATAAGGCCTACCTGATGTGCTTCGGCATCTCCGGCATGTTCGAGCAGGACGACGTCGAGAACTGGGTATCGCTGACCAGCACGGCGGCCGGCTCACTGGCCAGGCGGCTGCTGCTCAACAGCCGGATGGGCTTGCTGGAGGACGGCACGGAGGTCGTCACCGCCCTTTCCGCCGCGCAGTTCGCCGGCCCCGGCAGTGCCCGGGTCGGCTACAGCGAGCACAACCAGCGCGCGCTGCTGAACCGGTGGGCCAGCGACATGGAGGTGCCGGCATGACCAGCCGGGAAGCGGGCCACGCGGTCCTGGGCGGATCGGCGCCGGCGCAGCAGCGGACGGGCCGGCCGCTGCCGTTTGGCGATGAGCGGCATTTGCAGGCCCACCAGTGGCTCGTGGATGAGGCCTACCTGCTCGACTCGCAGGAGTACGAGGCCTGGCTGGACCTGCTGACCGACGACATCCACTATCACATGCCCGTCAGGGTGACCACGGCGCTCGGCGCCGGCTTCGACACCGCCCCGGGCATGGCGCACTTCGACGAGGACAAGTACTCGCTGTCCCGGCGGGTCGCGCGGTTCATGACCGAGCATGCCTGGACCGAGGACCCGCCGTCGCGGCAGCGTCATTTCGTCACGAACGTAAGGACATTCGCGACCCAGGACGCGGATCACATCGTCGCCGAGTCGGCGGTGCTGCTGTTCCGCAGCCGGGGCGACGTCAATGATGCCGCGCTCGTGTCCGCCGGACGCGAGGACCTGCTGCGCCGGGCCGGGCCGGGCTGGCTGCTGGCCCGCCGGACGATCATGGTGGACGAATCCGTGATCCGGATGCAGAACCTGGCTGTGTTCCTGTGACCGGCGACGACCTGGCTGACCTGCGCCGCCAGCAGGACGGTGCGGAGATCGTCATCGCGAACGAATTCTCCGAGATCCGGATCGCCAAGGTGCGAACCCGTAACGGCTCGCGGCTGCTGATCGAATCACCCAAGTCCGGCCGGTGGATCGCGCTGTGCCCGCTGGAACTGGAATCACTGACCTGGCAGTCCACCGAGACATTCTCGGCCATGGTCGGGAAGCCGTTCGAGTCACTGATCGACGGTGGAGCGGACGTGTGAGCGCGTGGCTGGAAGGGCGCCGGGTGCTCGTCGTCGGGGCCGGATCGGGCATCGGGCGGGCCGTGACCAGCGTGTTCCGGGCCGAAGGCGCGCGCGTGGCCGTCCTGGAGAAGGATCACGCCAAGTGCGCCGACCTCGCCGCCGCGCTGCCTGACGTCCCGGTCACCGAGGGAGACGCGACCAGGCGCGAGGCGAACGAGCAGGCGGTGGCGGCCGCGGTGGCGGCGTTCGGCGGGCTGGATGTCCTGGTGAGCTGCGTCGGGGTGTTCGACTTCTATACCGGCCTGGCTGATATCGATCCGGACCAGCTGGACGAGGCGTTCGACGAGATGTACGCGGTCAACGTCAAGGCGCAGCTGCACGCCGTGCGGGCGGCGCTCCCGCACCTGCGGGCCGCTAACGGCAACGTCGTGCTGACCGAATCCACCTCCGCGTACTATCCGGGACGCGGCGGCGCCTTGTACGTGTCGTCGAAGTTCGCGGTCCGCGGGCTGGTCACCACCCTCGCCTACGAACTCGCGCCGCAGGTTCGCGTCAACGGCGTCGCTCCCGGCGGCACGCTCAACACCGACCTGCGCGGCCTGGCCAGCCTCGGCATGAGCGGACGTCGCCTCAACGACACGCCCGGCCGGGCCACTGAACTCGCGGCCCGGGTCCCGCTGCAGGTCGCGCTGTCCGGCGAGGACCACGCGTGGAGCTATGTCTTCTTCGCCTCCGAGCGTTCCCGCGGGATCACCGGGGGCGTCCTGCACCCCGACGGCGGCATGAGCGTCAGGGGCTGAGGGATTCGCCGAACCAGGCGGCGCCGGGGCGCCGTCAGGAAATGGAGCTGAGATAATGCCTGACTTCTCCCAGACCGAACTCGACTGGCTCTGCCGCGGCCCGCAGGAACGGCTGGCCGAGGCGCTGGCCACCGGGTCGCCGGCTGAGGTGCTCACGACCTTCCGGCGTATGACCGGGCAGATCCGCGGCATCGCTGACCTGTACGTCCAGTGGTCGGTGGCGACGCTGGGGTGGATACACGAGCGGCACGGCCTGGCCGCCGCCGGCGACGCCGCGATGTTCACCGAACTGTGGCCCGCCGGTCAGGCCGATCACCTCGACGCCGACCAGCTCGACCTCGTCCGGTCAGCGTTGCGGGGCACCGATGACGACCTCGACCAGCGGATACTTGCGGTGGCGGCGGGCGGCGGCCGCAGTGAGGTGCTCGCGCTCTGGTCGCTGGTCCACCAGGCCTGCGACCTGGCCGAGCAGTTGCGCCGGGACGCGGTCACCGCCCAGCTCACCCTGGTCAACGACCGGTACGGGGCCGACGGCCTCGAAGCATGCCTGCGGCACGCCGCTGACCTGATCTGGATACCTCGGATGGAAGCCGACCTGGCCGCTCTTCCGGCCGACCGCGTTCGCAGCTGGGCGGAGAAGATGTCGATCGGCCACAACGGGGCGGTCCGGATCACCGAGCGCACCGACCGGTGGGTCTTCACGCTCGATCCCTGTGGCTCCTGCGGACGCCAGATTCTTTCCGGCCGGTACGCCCCGCCGTGGAACTTCGGCCTGGTCGCGGCGGGAGCGCGGACCGGGTTCCGGCGCGATGACATCACGGTCTATCAGGCGCACCTGGCGGTGGCGCACACGCTGGTGCCGATCGAGCGGACAGGTTCCCCCTGGCCGGCGATCTCGTGCGCGGGCCTGGCCGCGCAGCCGTGCGAACTGGTGATCTTCCGTGACCTGGCGGCCACCGATGACAGCTACTACGAGCAGGTGGGAATGAGCCGCATTCCCTAGTCACCGCCTTACCTGGCTGGGCCAACGACGTTTCCGGGGAGCTGGCGCCGGTAGCTGTCCGGTATGACAACTCCCCCCCATGCTGTGGACGTACGGCGCCGGGCCGGCTGGCTGCCGGAAAACCAGGACGAGCTGGAGTCATGGCTCGACGGCCACCGCGAACGGGCGGCCGCCAGCGGCGAGCAGATCGCGCTCCATCCCGTGCTCACCGAGTTCCAGCAGCTGATCGACACCGATCCGGTGGTGCGCATGTACATCGATCAGATGATCGCCCAGGTGCCGAACACCAAGCCCTACCGCAAGCGGCACCTGGAGAGCGTGCCGCACCTGATGCGCTTGATCAACGAGGTGCTGACGATGGCGCCTGAGTTCGGCCCCAACATGGTGGCCACGCCGCTCGGCGCGATCCTGGACTGGACGATGGGGACGCCGGCCGGCTTCGCCGCCTACCGCGACCCGCGGGTCAATGCGATGATCAAGAAGATCCTCGACGCCTGGTGCGAGTTCCTCAGCAACGGTGACTCGCTCTACGCGCTGAATGACTCGCCGTCCGGCTGGAAAAGCGCGCAGGCCCGGGCCGCGGTCGGCATCGAGCAGTACGAACACGATCCGAAGGACGAGCACTGGGGCTTTGCCTCGTGGAACGACTTCTTCACCCGGCGCTTCAAGGATGGCGAGCGCCCGGTGGCCTCCCCGGAGGACGACAAGGTGATCGTCAGCGCGTGCGAGTCCACGCCCTACGGCATCAGCACCGACGTCAAGCGCCAGGACCGCTTCTGGATCAAGAGCCAGCCGTATTCGCTCCAGGACATGCTGGCTAACGACGATTCGGTCGATCAGTTCGTCGGCGGGACGGTCTATCAGGCCTTCTTGAGCGCGACGAACTACCATCGCTGGCACAGCCCGGTGGCCGGGACGATCGTGCGGGCGTTCGTCGTGGCGGGTACCTACTACTCTGAGCCCGACTCGGAGGGCGCGGACGCGGTCGAGCCCATGAACTCGCAGTCCTACCTGGCTCACGTCGCGGCCCGGGCGGTCATCATCATCGAGGCCGAGGACCCGGTCATCGGCCTGATGGCGTTCGTGGCGGTCGGCATGTCGGAGGTTTCCTCGTGCCTGATCGGCTCGAAGGTGGCGCCCGGGCAGCACGTCGAGAAGGGTGCGGAGCTCGGTTACTTCCAGTACGGCGGCTCGACCCACTGCCTCGTCTTTCGTCCGGGCGCGATCGCCGAGTTCGCTCTCGCGGCGATTCCCCAGCCGCACGACCCCAAGGCGCCGCTGATGCTCGTCCGCTCGAAGCTCGCCATCGCCGGCCCGGCGGTCTAAGACGGCGGTAAGGCGCTGCACGTCAGCTGCCGTGGCCGCGGGCGACGAATCCGGTCTGGTACGCGAGCACCACCGCCTGCACCCGGTCGCGGAGGCCGAGCTTGGCGAGGATCCGGGCGACGTGGGTCTTGACCGTGGTCTCCGCCACCACGAGTTCCGCGGCTATCTCGGCGTTGGCGAGCCCGCGGGCGAGCAGCCGCAGCACATCGAGTTCCCGGTCGGTGAGGGACGCCAGCTCGCTGGGAAGTCCCTGCGGCTGGGCCGGCTCGACGAAGCGCTCGACGAGGCGGCGGGTGATCGCCGGGTCGATGAGGGAGTCGCCGGTGGCGGCGGCACGGACGGCGGCGATCAGCCGGGTCGCCGGGGCGTCCTTGAGCAGGAACCCGGCCGCGCCGGCCCGCAGCGCCCGGTAGACGTACTCGCTGCGATCGAAGGTGGTGAGAACGACGATCGTGGGCGGGTCGGGGTGCCGCAGGATCTCCTCCGTGGCGGCCAGGCCGTCGAGCTCGGGCATCCGGATGTCCATCAGGATCACGTCGGGCTCGGTCAGCTGAGCCTGGCGGATCGCCTCATGGCCGGTGTCGGCCTCGGCGACCACCTCGATGTCTCCTTCGGCCTCCAGGATCACCCGGAACCCGGTGCGGACGAGGGTCTGGTCATCGGCGAGAAGCACCCGGATCTTCGCGGACATACCCACATTCTGCAGGTCCCGCTGCTGACCGCTCGGTCATCCTTGAGAACGACGCCGGGCCGCAACGTCATCCTTGCGCCTGACGATGGCTACGGGGCCCGGTTCCTACGGTCGAGGCATCGACTTCAACCGTTGGAAAGGAAGACCAAATGAACTCCATCTTCAAGGGGATCCGGCCACTCGATTACGGGCTGGCCGCCCTGGCCACCGCGGCCGGGGCGTACCTGATGGACGAGAACATTACCGCCAGCGGGCACGGGCTGCCGCACCCGCAATCGACCACTACGGCGGCGATGCTGCCCTTCTTCCTGGCCGTGACGGTGCCGATCCTGTGGCGCCGGCGCAACATCCTCGCGGTCGTCGGGGTCACCACGGTTGCCCTGGCCGTGCACGTGGTCCTGTTCGGCTGGAACACCCGCTGCGGCGTGGTGCTCCCGCTGTCGTTCGCGCTGGCCTACGCCGTGGCCCGGTTCGCCATCGGCCGCCGGGATCACCTGATCGCCCTCACGGCCATCCTGTTGCTGCAGGTCGTGACCATAGCCAGGGACGCCTCTATCGACACCATGCTCAGTGCGCTGCCCCTCGCGGTTGCGGGCGGGGCGATCTTCTACGGGATCGGCCGGTTCGTGCAGGCTAGGGTGAACAAGAAGGCGACCAGGAATGCGAGCGAGGAGCAGCCCGCTGCCGCAGTCGTGGCTGCCTGAACGCGGGCTTGACGGACGAGGGGGCGGCGATGACTTGGGCATTCCGCGGCATCAAGATCGGCGACTACGTTCTCGCCGGGGTCCTCACCGCGCTGGGCGTGCTCCTGATGGAGTTCGACATCCGGTCCACCGACGCCCAGGTGGCCAGGGCGGTCGCCGATGGGTCGATGGTCCACGCGCTGAGTTCCCACTCGCTGTGGATGATCCCGCTGTTCGCCGCCGCCACCGTATCGGTGCTGTGGTGGCGGCGCAGCCTCCTCGCCGTCACCGGGGTCGCGATCGTGGTCATGGCCCTGCACGATGTCCTGTTCGGGTGGGTGACCCGGTGCGGCGCCGGGCTCCCGCTCGCCCTCGTGCTGGTCTTCCTCGCGGCGCTGACCTACGAGCGAGCGAAGGCGTGGCTAGCCGCCGGGCTCAGCGCGCTGCTGGCCTTCGCCGTTGTGGTGGTCGACGCGACCACCGGTCCTAACGTGATCGGCCTGGTCCTGCCGGTGATGCTGATCATCTTCGGGATCGGCTGGGCCGGCCGTCGTCGCGCCGTGCTGAACCGGGAGCTCAAAGCCCGTGACGTCGAGCTGCGGCGGCTGCGTGACGAGCGGGCCGCCCTGGTGATCACCGACGACCGGGCCCAGCTGTCCCGGCAGCTCGACGGCCTCCTCGCCGAGCGTCTCGCGCAGCTGACCACGGCGGCCGAGTCCGCCGGCGGGCTGGCTCCGGAACAGGCCAAGGCGCTGCTGGAATCGATCGAGACGGACAGCCGGCGCACGCTGGACGACATGCGCGAGATCGTCGGCCTGCTGCGCGGGGGCGACGCGGCCCTGACCCCCACTCCCTCCGTCGCACACCTCGACGCACTGCTGGCCCAACGCCAGTCGTCGCACCCGCGGCTGACGGTGACCGGCAACCCGCGGTCGCTGCCGGCCAGCGTCGAGCTGTCGGCTTACCGCATCGTCGAGCACCTGATCGGCGCGCTCGCCGACCAGCCGGATGCCCCGATCGCCGTCGCGGTGCGGTTCGACGAGACGGCTCTGGAGATCCGCGTGACCGGCCCGGTCAGCAAGACCGCCGAGGTGAAGGAGATCATCGCCCGGGCCAAGGAGCGCGCCCGCCTGCTCGGCGGCACGCTCGAGGTGAAGATCGCCCGGGGCCAGGCCGGTGCGGTCGCCCAGCTGCCCCTGCTCGGCTGAGGTCGGGGGCGGCCGTGCAGCGGTTGGAGCAGGCGGGGATCGTGGTCCTGGTTCTCCTCCTCGTCGCCCTCCCGACCACGCTGCACGGCTGGCCGGGCAGCCTGGCAGGCAACATCTTCATGGCCTTGCTGCTGGCGAGCGGGCTGTCGCTGGTGTGGTGGCGCACCCATCCCCGCCTGGTTGCCGTCCTGGGCGGATCGCTGTGGTTCGCGGTCGCTCTGCTCAGCAAGGACGGCTGGTTCCCCGAGGCTGCCCTGGCCATCATGGCCGGCCTCGCGGCGGTGGCCGCGCTCGCCTGGGCGGGCCGGGCGGCGTGGCTGGCGGCCCTCACTCTGGCCGTCTACCTGTACCTCTTCTGGCTCGTTCTGCCGCCCACCAGCCCGGTCTCGGTGGTGATGTTCAGCGCGCCCGGCTTCCTGGCCGGCACGGTCCTGCGGCTGCGCGGTGAGGCCGTGGATCAGCTCGCCCGCCGCGGCCGCGAGCTCGAGGAGGAGCGCGAGCTGTTCGCGCAGATCGCGCTGCGGCACGAACGGGCCCGCATTGCCAGTGAACTGCACGACATCATCGGCCACGCGATCAGCGTCATGGTCATCCAGGCCGCCGCCGGACAGCGTCTCGTCGGCCACGACCCGGTCCGGGCTCAGCAGGCCTTCACCGCCATAGCGGAGTCCGCCCGGCAGGGCCACAAAGACCTGCACCGGCTCGTGGAGCTGCTCGGCGGGACGGAGGTCGGCGGACCCGATCTGACCCTGATCGAGGAGGTCGTGACCAGGGCCGCCCGCAGCGGGCTGGACGTCTCGTGCCGGTTCGAAGGAGACCGGGACGGCGTAGCCGTCGCCGCGGCGCACATCGCCTTCCGCGTCGTCCAGGAGAGCCTGACCAACGCGCTGCGCCATGCCCCCGGTGCGGCCGTCCGAGTGCTGGTCAACGGCTCCGGGAGAGGCCTGACCGTGCGGGTGGAAAACGACCGTTCCGAGCAGGAGCGGCTGAACCTGTCCGGCACCGGACGCGGACTGATCGGTCTGCGTGAACGTGTCCAGGAGCTGGGCGGTCAGCTCCGCGCCGGGCCGACGCCGCACGGCGGCTGGCTGGTCGAGGCGACCCTGCCGAGCTGATCACGGTGGCGGGCCGGACCGCCAGCACCCAGCCGGCGACCCGATCGGGGAAGGTGACGCACGGCAGATGTCTTCCCGCGAGTGATCCAGGAACCGTCCCCGCGACGTACCACGATTGGGCAGGCGGCGGAGCCTGCGCACGGATCGTTGAGTTAGGAGAGAACTCATCGCCATCGGTGTGATATTCAACTTTCCCGGCGGGACCACGCAGCAGTACGACGAGATCGGCCGAGGGCTGAACAACGGCCAGCCGCTGCGCTCGCTGGCGGAATGGCCGGGTGGCGGCTGCCTTTCCCACGTGGTCGGCGCGACACCCGGGGGTCTTTGTGTGCTTGACGTCTGGGAGTCGGCCGAGAAATTCCAGGCCTTCGGCGAGCAGCTGATGCCACTCATCC
>Ga0302326_10009082_pt1 | contig 21806 bp, 8 predicted proteins | sample Palsa_T0_3_FD_202264 | JGI IMG/M metagenome (GOLD analysis project Ga0302326, IMG submission 202264) | Peat permafrost microbial communities from Stordalen Mire near Abisko, Sweden - Palsa_T0_3 | ecosystem: Environmental > Terrestrial > Soil > Palsa > Peat permafrost | place: Sweden: Abisko... | reverse complement strand
CGGACCGGGACGAATCGTTTCAACGCGTTTCATCTCGACAAGTGTAGGAACCACGCATCGCTCTGCGTCTATACCTTTCCCATGGGGCGGCGGCACTGCTTTAGTGGCCGGCGTCTCGCGCGTTTGGAGAGAGAATGTCGAAGCTTGGGATGTTCGTTGTCGTCGGGGCGTTCGCCGGAATCGCAGCGTGCTCGAACGGCACGTCGGTGCTCACTCCGCGTCCCGGCCCGACCAGTTCGACGGCGACGCCGAGCGCGAAGCCGAGCGCGACGCCGAGCGCGGTCCCGAGCGGCCCCGAAAGCGCCGCGCAAGTAGCGGCGACGCTGCAAAGCACCGAAACGTACTACCTGACCTTGCCGCACACGAACCCGGTCTCCGACATCAAGGCCGTTGCGACCCAAATGGTGGCCTCGGGCGCATACCGTTCCGCGAGCGTGACGCCGGGCGGCATCACCGCGACGCTCCCCGACGGATCGCTCGCGATCGTCTTCGCCGACAGCCTTGAAGACCTCGGCCTGACAAGTTCCTCACGTGCGCGGCGCGCCGCCGGCCGGAGCGAAGCCCAAGACGTTCGCGCGCCTTCGATCAGCAATCCGACCACCCACGAGATCGCGTTTCTCACCCTCACGACCGATACGAACACGTTCCAGCCGAAGACCGACGGCGCGTACGAGAACGCTTTCGCCCTCGATGGTTTTGTGAAGGCCGGCTACGGCGTCGACGTTGCCTCAATCAGTCTCGACAACATTGTCGCGCTCGGCAACCAGCATCCCATCGACTTCCTCAATGTGTCGACGCACGGTATGGTAGCCGGCACGCCGGCTTCAGGTGGTGCCGCCGGGCCCTACACCTTTATGCTCGACTCCGATACGCCCGTGACGGCCGCGACGAAGATTCAATATCAATCGGATCTGGCGGCACATACCATCGCGTACGCCTTCTACCTCAAGGTGGACAATGGAGCGGGTCTCACCTCGGCGACCTATGCGTTTACGCCGGCGTTCATGACGAAGTACCTCCATTTCAATCCCGGTGCCGTCATCGATTTTGGAGCGTGCTGGAGTGCGAATCCCGATATCATCGCATCCTTCTCCGCAACCCTTCAGGCGGCCGGCGTCGGGCGGATGTACGGCTGGACGAAGTCGACCGTAGCGAACGATTATTACGAAACGCTCGGCTTTCTGCTCGACCGAATTCTCGGCGAGCAGAGTCCGAGCGCAACGGGGCTAGATACGTACGCAACGCAGCGCGTGCCGCCGCAGCGCCCGTTTCCACTGGACAACACGTATGCGATCATGCAGACCGAGCAGCGCATGGGCCCGATCTATTTTAATCAGGCGGAACCGTACACCGTTTCCAATAAGGGCCCGGTCATCCAAGCGATCAACGTCAATCAGCCGCCTGTGACCGACGGACCCGCCTCGATTTTGATCCAAACGGACTTTGGCGGCGAGAACGGGCCGAATCCACCGATCCTCTATGCGCTACCCTCCATCGTCGCGATGCAGACGACGGAGAGCCTGAACTCCGGCACGCTGACGATTCAGGGGCATTTCCCTCCAGCACAGGGCACCGTCGTGATCGTCGATGCATCCGGCACGACGATGCTGCCGGTTGCGAGCTGGAGCGCGAGTCAGGCGAGCGCAACGTTACCGGCGAACGGAAACGGCTCCGCCGGGCTCGTCAGCGTTCTGAGCGCACCCGCCGTCGCGGACATGCCGGGCGTCCCGAGTAACGCCGTGCCGTTGACGCAGTGGACGGGGAAGCTGACCTACAACGAATCCGATACGCTCTCGAGCGTCGGCAGCGGGTCGGGTTCGGGCCAAGGCACGATCTCCGCGAACTATACGATCGAGTTCCGCAGCGACGTGCATCCGGTCGTCCCGAGCATCGATACGAGTCCGCAGCCGCAAAATTTTGCTTTCAGCAACGTCGAGGGGAATTCGAAGGGAGCGCTGACCACCTACAGCGGCTCGTTCATGACGAGCGGCAACTCGCCGAAGACCGCCACGTTTTCGGCGGCGTCGCCCGCGCCCGTGCTGCAACCGAAGCTGCCCCCGCTTCAGCCCAACACGTTCGAAATTCGCGCGCTCGCAAATCAGCCCTCACCCTGCAACGCCGGAACATCGGGGCCGAGTGCGACGCCAAATTTCGTTTTCTGTCCGATCACCGGCTTCTACGCCGACCCGGACAGCATCGAGTGCGTCGACGACGACTCAGGCGATCTTTGCACTCCCGACATCGCGAGCGGCATCAGCAGTTACGGCGGACCGTACGATGCCCGCGGAATCCTCGCGTTCACGCTCGATCCCGCGACGGATGCAATCGTCGTCTCGGGAACGAGCGTCGATTTCAGCAGCGAGCAATTCTACGGGATTGCGGCCGCAACGGCGAGTATGACGGGCAGCATAAACGCGCCGTCCTACGCTCCGAGCGGAACGACTCCCGCAGCTAGGCGGCGACCTTCGGCTCGGTAGGAAGTTCCTCCACGGCGTTCGCCTACGTGCGCGGCCGCCTATGAAGCGCGCTGGTTTGTGGCCACTTTTTGCGGCGGCGCGAGCACCTGCGCATCGAGCGGTTTCGACCAGTGCAGGACCTTCGCAACCATCGCGGCGCGGTTTCGCGAATTCGTCTTGGCGAGCAACGACTTGACGTACCCTTGGGCCGTATATTCGGAAATCACGAGGGCGTGCGCTACATCGTGGGCGCTGGCGCCCTCCAACACGAGTGCGAGCACCTCCGTCTGCCGGCGCGTGAGGTGAAACCGGCTCGACGCGCGGGCTAAGAGCCCGCTATGACGATCCGCTTCCATGACGAGGGCGTACAAGCCACCCTCGACGCCCTCCAGCGGCGATAGCCGCAACGTTCGGTCTGCGTCGCGTAACACGACGCGCGTGTCGAACTCGCCGTGTTTTGTATCCGCGATGACCTCGCGCACCAGCGCCGAGAGCTCCGCACGCAGCCGCGGTCCGGGACCGCACAATACTTCCTTGATCGAGCTAACCTCGAGAAGATTCCAGAAACTGAATCGTATTTCGGCTTGCGCGTCGACGATGATCAACGCGAGGTAGCCACAAGGAAGGTCGTGCCCGGCTTCGGAGTCGCCAGGAATCGAGGGTCGGCAAGAGACGGATGACTCGAAGGCTGACAGCATAGTCTTCTCAGCCCACGGAGCCGAGTCGAGGTCTGGAGGGGGTCATGGGGATGGTCTCCTCTCGGCGCTTCGAGCGCGGACGTTTTCCTGGAAGAAAACGCCGATGACGTGATGGTAGCGAACCATCGTCCCAAACCGTCCCAACCGCGCCTGCGCGGTGGTAGCCGCCGCCTACGGGCGCGGTCGCTTACGAAGCACACCCGTTTGCGGCTCCTTTTTGCGGTGGCGCCTGCACCTGCGCATCGAGCGATTTCGACCATGGTCCCTTCTTGGATGGTTCGAGCGCGGACGTTTTCTTCCAGAAGACGCCGATGATGTGATACTAGCGAACCATCGTCCCAAAACCGTCCCAACCGCGTCCAGAGTGAGGCGGAGCGTGCTGCGACGGCGTTCGTTCTTGCAGTGCTACAAATGGCATGACGATCCGGGTGCGCACCGACAAGGAGCGCCGGGTGGACTCGTGATTCGCGCGGCTGCTAGCGCGCCGCTAAAGGCGCTCGAACTTCGCGGTGGTAGCCGTCGGCTACGCGCGCGGTCGCCGCGGTCGTCGCGGTCGTCGCGGTCGTCTTAAGAAGCGCGCCCGTTTGCGGCTACTTTTTGCGGCGGTGCGGGCACGTGCATATCGAGCGGCTTCGACCAGTTCAGAACTTTCGCAACCATCGCAGCACGGTTTCGCGAATTCGTCTTGGCGAGCAGCGACTTGACATACCCTTGGGCCGTGTATTCGGAAATCACGAGGGCACGCGCAACATCGTGGGCGCTGGCGCCCTCTAACACGAGTGCAAGCACCTCGGTCTGCCGGCGCGTGAGGTGAAACCGGCTCGACGCGCGGGCCAAGAGCCCGGAGTGACGATCGGCTTCCAAGACGAGGGCGTACAAGCCACCTTCGACGCCGTCCAGCGGTGATAGCCGCAACGTCCGGTCGGCGTCGCGTAACACGACGCGCGTGTCGAGGTCGCCGAGTTTGGGATCGGCGATGACCTCGCGCACCAGCGCCGAAAGCTCCGCACGCAGCCGCGGCCCGGGACCACACAACAATTCCTTGATGGAGCTAGCCTCGAGAGGATTCCAGAAAGTGAATCGTATTTCGGCTTGCGCGTCGACAATGATCAACGCGAGATAGCTGCAAGGAAGGTCGTGGGTGGCTTCGGCGTCGCCTGGAATCGAGAGTCGACAAGTAACGGATGACTCGAAGGCTGACAGCATGGTCCTCTCTATTTCAATTGGTACCCAGTACCTCGACGAGAGATGCGAAAAGAGGCTCCAATTCAAGATCGAACTAAGCGGAAAATCAGGCCGGTATTCTTAGAAAATACCCAGCTGCTACACGGTAGCTTCGGGGGAAGCTAGCAAGAGCTTAACAAAATCCCGTCCTGCCATCATAGGGTCCATTGACCTAACTCGTGATAAGAATTCTTTTCTCAGTTTCCACCTCTTTTCTCAGGTTTTACCGGCCCGCTTACCTGCCGTACAAGGCTTTCACGGAGTCGCTATTCCGGTAAGAACCAGATCGCCCGACAGCGCGTACCGTCCCACCCGCGAGGTGCGTTCGGCCTGCTCTTGCGGCCCGCAGCGTACGGCAAAGGTGCCGCAGCGTTCATCGTCCGCATCCGCAACGATCGTGACATCCGTAAAGTCGAGCCAACCCGGCGTAACGCCGTAACGGCACTTGTAGAAGGCTTCCTTCGCACTAAAGAGGAGCGTGGCGAGCGTCGCGCGCTCGGCTCCGGAACGCATTTCCAGAATGCTCCGCTCGAACGCGGTAAAAAGATTCGGCCAGAGCTCTTCACCAACGCGGCCGACTTCTTCCACGTCGAAACCGACCGATTCGTACCGCTCCGCGTCCGCCACGGCAACACCGCAAAATCCGTGCGTATGGCTGATGCTGCCGACGATTCCATCCGGCCATCGAGGACGCCGGTCGTCGCCGGCGAGCAGTGAAAACGCGTCATACCCGAATTCGCGGAGCGCTCGCCGCGCACAGATTCGGCCGGCGGCGAAATCGTCACGACGTTTCTGAGAAACCCCAAGACACGCGCGTGCCTCATCGGGCGTCAGAGCCGTAACGTCGGGTGCGCCGCTCAATTGCGCGGCGACGATGCCGGTGCAAAAAAGGCTCTCGATGAGCGGCGACGGCACGGGCGCCGAAAACGGCCGCGCGGCAGGCGGCGCCGGCCCCGCCATCTCGGTTAAAATCCGCCGTAAGCGATAAAACTTTTTGTCAGACCGAGATATCGCTCGTCGTAGATTTTCGAGTTCGGGAAAAAGCGCGCGAGATCGGAACGCCGCAGGAGCTTGACCGAATCCACCACGACGCGGGCCGATTCCAGATCGAGCTCGCGCTTCGTCCAGCCAAGGTCGAACGAGTTCAGCAGGCGGGCACGGGCGGAGACGGGCAAGAATTGAAATCCGGGAACCAAGAAATGCGGTTCGATCGGAAAATAGTAGTTCGGGGTCTGCACGAAATATCGTTGTCCGACGCGCTGGACCTCAGTTGCCATCCGAAGCTGATCGGCAGCGCCGCCGACGTGTTCGATGACCGAGTTGGAATAGACGACATCGAAGCTCTTGTCGGGGAAGCCGAGCGAACGCGCGTCCCCTTCGACCTGGCGGAATTGAGGGGATGCTTCACGGGCGAACGCGAGGTTGAGCAGCGTCACGCTGATGGAAGGGTCTCGAACAATATCCGAGTCGCGCCAGAACGCCTCGGTGCCGCCCACATCGAGGATATTGACCGGGCGCGGCACTCGCGCGAGCAGCGTTTTGAAAAGCTCGAAGCGTCTGCGGCGCAGGCGCGAAGCCAGCGAATTCGGATCGCGGGTATCCGCCAAAGCCAAGATAAGCGACATCGTTTCGAATCTCTTCCCAGTGTGAACGCGGCGGGTCGGAGGCTTCAATTCCGATGCGGCGTGCGAACCGCAGAATCCACGATAGCGTGCCGAACAGAGCGGCTACAACCGCCCAAAAGGGGGTAATGGGCTGCGATAATCCCCATTTCGAGGCCTAGGCGCAGTTCGCTCCCGGCACTACCATTACCGAGTGTACCGAGCAGATTTCGGCCGCCGACCGAGCGTTTGCGTTCTTCGGCGATGAACGGGAACAGCTTCCTCCTTGAAGCCGACGGCATCGCGATCGTCGGTCTTGCCGGCCGCTTTCCGGGCGCGGCCGACATTGCCACGTTCTGGGGCAACCTCTGCGCCGGGGTCGAGAGCCTCACCACGCTCGACGAAGCGGGGCTCGAAGACGCCTTCGATGCCCAAACGCGCGCCGGCAACGGCTTCGTTCGATCTCGCGGAATACTGGCCGACGCCGACCGCTTCGACGCGGCGTTTTTCGGCATGCACCAACGCGAGGCGGAACTGACCGACCCGCAGCATCGCGTGCTGCTCGAAACCTGTTGGGAAGCCCTGGAAGACGCGGGGGTGGACCCGGCCGCCTGCGCCAAGACGATCGGCGTTTACGCCGGGTGCAGCATCAGCTCATACCTGCTGCGGCACGTGCTCGGCGAACGCGAGGCGATCGAGAGGTTTACGACCGACTACCAAGTCGGAAGTTTCCCGGAGCTTCTGGGCGGCGGGTCCGATTTTCTGGCGACGCGCATCGCCTACAAGCTCGATCTACGCGGCCCCGCGATGACCGTTCAATCGGCCTGCTCGACCTCACTGTTGGCGGTCGCGCAGGCGTGTCAAACGCTATGGCAGCGGCAAGCGGACGTGATGCTCGCGGCCGCGGCCTCGATCACGTTTCCGCAGCAGCGCGGCTACCTGCATCTCGAGGGCGGCATGGTCTCGAGCGACGGGCACTGCCGCACCTTCGACGCGTCTTCGAGCGGTACGGTGTTCGGCGCCGGCGCGGGCGCCGTCGTCCTCAAACGCCTCGCCGAGGCGCGCAGCGACGGCGATTCGATCTACGCCGTGATTCGCGGAGTCGGCATCAACAACGACGGTTCGGCGAAAGTCGGCTACACGGCCCCGAGCGTCGCGGGGCAGGCGGCAGCGGTCGCGGCCGCGCATCGCATGGCGGGCTTCGAACCGGCCACGATCGATTACGTGGAGTGTCACGGAACGGCCACGCAGTTGGGCGATCCGATCGAAGTCGCCGCCCTCGCGAAGGCCTTCGGAGCGGTCGAAAGCAGCGGAAAAACGTGCGCCCTCGGCTCGCTCAAGCCGAACGTGGGTCATCTCGACGTCGCCGCGGGCATGGCCGGCCTCATCAAAACCGCGCTCTCCATTCGTCACGGGAAAATCCCCCCAACGCTCCATTTCAAGACGCCAAATCCGCGCATCGATTTTGCGGAGACGCCGTTTTTCGTCAACGCGGCACTCGCCGACTGGCCGGACGACGCGCCGCGCCGGCGCGCGGGCGTGAGCGCGTTCGGAATTGGCGGGACGAACGTTCACCTCGTGCTCGAAGACGAGCCGCAATCGGCGCGAATCGAACTCGCACCGGGCCCTCACCTGCTCCTGCTTTCCGCGCGCAGCGAAGGGGCGCTCGCGCGTGCCCGCACCCGTTTGGCCGCATTCCTGCGCTCCGCTCCCGAGGTCGAAATCGCGGACGTCGCGTTGACGCTCCAGATTGGACGGCGTGCCTTCGCGTACCGCAGCGCCGTCACGGCGAACACGCACGCGCAAGCCGTCGCGGCTCTCGAAGCGGCGCACGCGCCCGGTTCCGAAGGCGTTCGCAGAGCCGGCGACGGTGGCTCAGTCGCGTTCCTGTTCCCGGGGCAGGGTGCTCAATACGCGGGCATGGGCCGCGAGTTATACGATTCCCAGCCCGTCTTTCGCGACGCGGTCGAGCGTTGCAGCGAGATCGTCCGGCCGCTGCTCGGCCGCGATTTGCGCGCGCTACTCCACCCAAAAACGTGCGACGACGCGGCCGAACGCGAGCTCACGGCGACCGCTGTCGCGCAACCGGCGATCTTCACCATCGAATACGCTCTGGCGAAGGTATGGCAGTCGTGGGGAATCGCACCCGCAGCGATGCTCGGCCACAGTGTCGGAGAATTCGTGGCGGCGACGCTAGCCGGCGTCTTTTCGCTCGACGACGCCCTGCGTATCGTCGTCGAACGCGGGCGGCTTATGCAGGCGTTGCCTGCGGGAGCGATGCTGGCCGTTCGGCTCGCGGAACCCGAACTCGCACCGCTCCTGTCCGGCTCGCTCGGGCTTGCCGCGCTCAACGCACCTCTGCAGTCCGTAGCCGCCGGCTCGTTCGACGAGATCGCGGCGCTCGAGACGAAGCTCGACGAACTCGGTGTGCTCCACAAGCGCGTCGCGACCTCGCACGCGTTCCATTCGCCCATGATGGACCCGGTGCACGCGCCACTGTTGCAGTTGATCTCCACGATGCGTCTGGGGCCTCCGGTGCATCCGTACGTCTCGACCGTTACCGGTCGCTGGATCGAGACGAGCGACGCCCTTTCGCCCGAGTACTGGGCCGCTCACGCGCGTTCTACCGTCCGTTTCGATGCCGCGCTCACGACCCTGACGGAAGCGGGTGTCACCGCCTTGCTGGAAGTCGGACCCGGAACGGCGCTTGCGGCCGCAGCGCGACAAGGTGCGGGCCGTGCCGCCGGCTGTGCGATCGTCTCATCGCTCGCGCCGGGCATTTCCGAAGGCGGAGAGGGCGCGCGACTGCTGGACGCGCTCGGGAAGCTATGGTGCGCCGGCGCCCGGCCGGACTGGGACGCTGTGCGAGACACGGCCGGCGCCCGGCGGATCTCGTTGCCGGCCTATCCCTTCGAACGAAACCGCTATTGGATCGACGCACCGGCCCGAGCATTCGCGCCAACGAGCGCCGCGACGAACGGGCACGCGACCTTGGAGAGGACCCACGTGCAACATGAGAACGAGGTAGCTGCGGCCGCGGACGCGATGGGCGGCGAGGTCGAGCGTGAGCTCGCCGCGCTGCTCGAGGAACTCTCGGGCGAGCGAATCGAGCCGGCCCAGACGCACACGAGTTTTTTGGAACTCGGTTTCGATTCGCTCTTTCTCGGCCGTTTCGTGCAGCAAATTCAGACACGCATGCGCGTCGAAGTGACGTTTCGGCAACTGCTCGGCGACCTTCCGTCGATCGCGGCCCTCGCACAGCACGTGGCCGCGGCGATGCCCCCGCGGCGGCGTGTTGAATCGGCCCCGCAGGCCGACGCGGGCAGCGCCGCCGCTGCCGTGCCCGCGCCTACACCCACGCCGCTACCCGCGGGAAGCTACGAAGCGGTCGTCCGCGAGCAACTCCAAGCAATGCAGCAGCTCATGCGCGAACAGTTGCAGGCGATGGGCGCCGCATCGCCCGGTTCCGGCGCATCCTCCGCGCCTTCCGTGCAGATCGCAGCCACGGCCTCGCCGGCGCCCGCCGCAACGGCAGACGGTGCCGCGCGTTTCGATGCGTTCAAAGTCGTGGCATCCGGTGCGACGGCTGAACTCGGCGCGAAGCAGCGCGCGCACATCGACGTGCTGATCGCACGCGTCACGAAGGCGACGCCGAAATCGAAGGCCTACACGCAGCGCTACCGCTCCGTGCTCGCGGATCCGCGAGTCGCCGCGGGCTTCCGCCCCGAGTGGAAGGAAATGGTCTACCCGATCGTGTGCGACCGCGCCGCCGGTTCGCGCCTGTGGGACATCGACGGCAACGAATACATCGATCTTCTCAACGGGTTCGGCCAGACGGCGTTCGGGCACGCCGCGGATTTCGTGGTGGAGGCGGTCAGCGACCGTCTGCAGCGTGGGTTTGCCATCGGGCCACAGACCGAACTCGCGGGCGAAGTCGCCGAGCTGTTCTGCGCGATGACCGGCAACGAGCGCGTCACGTTCTGCAACACGGGATCGGAAGCGGTCATGGCGGCGTTGCGCGTGGCACGCACGGTGACCGGCCGCGATACGGTCGTGATCTTCGGCGGCGCGTATCACGGCCAATTCGACGAGGTGCTGGTCAAGGGCGCGCGGACTTCGCAGCGCTCGATTCCGGTCGCGCCCGGCATTCCGATGGACGCCGTTGCAAACATCACCGTGCTCACCTACGGGGCGCCGGAAAGTCTGGTTTGGATTCGCGAACATGCGGCCGAACTTGCGGCGGTCGTGGTCGAACCCGTGCAAAGCCGGCACCCCGCGCTGACGCCGAAGGAGTTTTTGCACGAGCTTCGCTCGATCACTGAAAACGGCGGCGCGGCGCTCGTTTTCGACGAAGTCGTGACCGGATTCCGCATGCATCCGGGCGGCCTGCAAGCCGCTTTCGGCGTGCGGGCGGATCTCGCGACCTACGGCAAAGTCGTGGGAGGCGGGATGCCTATCGGCATCCTCGCGGGCAAAGCGCGATTCATGGACGCACTCGACGGTGGAATGTGGCAGTACGGCGACGATTCCGTTCCCGAAGTTCCGCCGACGTTCTTCGCGGGCACGTTCGTCCGCCATCCGCTCGTGATGGCGGCGGTGCTCGCGGTGCTGCGCCACCTCGATGCGCAAGGGCCGGCGCTGCAAGAAGCGCTGACGCGGCGCACGGCAGAGCTCGTTCGCCGGATCAACCTCGATCTCGAGCGGCGCGGGCTGGAAGGCCGCATCGAGACGTACGGCAGCCTCTTCTACTTCAATTTCGCACAGAGCGAACGTCTCGCGGGATTGCTGTACTACCACTTGCGTGCGCGCGGCATCTACATCCAGGAAGGCTTCCCTTGCTTCCTGACGACGGCGCATACCGACGACGACGTCGAGAGCATCGTGAACGCTTTTTCCGAAAGTTTTGACGAGCTGGCCAGCGCAGACATTTTCAGATCCGCCGGCGCGCAGCCGCCCATCCCGCTCACAGAGGAACAGACCGAAATCTGGCTGGCCGCGCAACTCGGCGACGAGGCGTCGTGCGCTTTCAACGAGTCGCTGACGCTGCGCCTGAAAGGCCCGCTCGATCGCGCGGCGTTTGCAGCCGCCCTGGGCCGCGTGATCGAACGTCACGAAACGCTGCGGGCTACCTTCGAGCCGACGGGCGAAGCGATGCGCATCGCCGTCAAGCGTCCGATCGCGTATGAAACGACGGACGTCCGCGGATCGCACCTCCCCGAAGAAGCGCTCGAAGCGGTCGTCGCGAGCGAGGCGCGCACACCGTTTGACTTGGTCGAGGGACCGCTCGTTCGGGGACACCTGCTTCACTTGTCGGAAGACGAACACGCTTTCGTTTTCACGGCGCATCATATCGTCTGCGACGGATGGTCGATAAACGTCATCCTTGGGGAACTCGCCGCCGCATACTCGGCGTTGCACGAGGGCACGGCAGACGCATTACCGGAACCGCTCGCCTTCAGCACGTACGCGCGCCGGTCGAGCGAACGCGATGCGGCCGAAGTCGCGGCGGTCGAGGCGTTCTGGCACGACCAATTCGTGGAACCCGTGCGCGCGCTCGACCTTCCGACCGACCGTCCGCGCGCGGCGATCAGGTCGTTTGACGGTGCGACGCATTCGGTGCGTATCGACCGCGACACATACCTCGCGATCAAGAAAGCCGGTGCGCGCAGCGGATGCACGTTGTTCGTCACGTTGCTGGCGGCATTTGGGGTGCTCGTCGGCCGGCTCGCTCGGCACAACGACGTCGTCGTCGGCATTCCCGCAGCCGGACAGGCGCTGCTCGAAGGCGAGATATTGGTCGGACACTGCGTTGATTTTCTCCCGATACGCAGCCGTTGGAATGCCGGCACGAGCTTGGCCGAACTTCTGGGATCCGTAAAGCGGCGCGTGCTCGACGCATACGAGCATCAACAGTACACCCTGGGAACGCTCGTGCGTACCCTCGCTCCCGCACGGGAAGCGAACCGGCTGCCGCTGACGGAAATCCAATTCAACCTCGAACGCCTCGCCGACCGCTTGGAGATGTCCGGGCTGCACGTTCGAACCGTTCCCAATGCCAAAGCCTACGTCAACTTCGACGTGTTCTTCAACGTCATCGAATCGGACGAAGGGCTGCGCATCGACTGCGACTACAACACGAGCCTCTTCGACGCTGCGACGATCGACCGCTGGATCCAGCTCTATCGCACGGTGCTCGCTGCCATCGTCACCGATGCCTCGAGCTTGGTCGATGCCACGATCGACGCTCCAGAAGCGCACAGCGCTCCGGTTCTTCCCGAGCACTGCGAAACGGCACGTCCCTATTCACGCGACGCGACGGTTTGCCGGCTCTTCGAAGCGCAGGCGGCCGCACATCCGGATGCCGTCGCCGTTACGTGCGGCGAAGATCGGCTCACGTATGCCGAACTCGACCGGCGCGCCAACCGCCTTGCGAACCACTTGCTGGCGCGCATCGGGGCCCCTGGAAAGCTGATCGGAATTTCGCTCGACCGATCCTGCGATATGCTCGTGGCGCTGCTAGCGACCCTCAAGGCCGGCTGCGCGTACGTTCCGCTCGATCCGAAACACCCGGCTGCACGCTTACGGTACATCTTGAGCGAAGCGAACGTCGCCGCACTGATTGCGGACGCTACGGCGGACTTGGAGCTCGCGCCGGACGGGGTGCCCGCGATCGTGCTCGAGGTCGAGGCAGAAGCCATTTCCGCCGCTTCGCCTGCGGCGCCGGACATCGTGCGCAGTGCCGATGATTTGGCTTATGTGATCTACACGTCGGGTTCGACCGGGCTTCCGAAGGGCGTCGAGATCGAGCATCGTTCGGTCGTTAATCTCCTCGAATCGATGGCGCACCGGCCGGGCTTCGGACCGGGCGGCATGCTGCTCGCCGTGACGACCATTTCATTCGACATTGCCGCGCTCGAGTTGTTTCTACCGCTCGTAACCGGCGCGACGGTTGCGATCGCGCAAAGTTCGGAGATCGCCGACGGGTCACTTTTGCTGCAGCGGCTGCGTTTGTCGCAGGCGACCGCGATGCAGGCGACCCCTGCGATGTGGCGCGTGATGCTCGAAGCAGGCTTCCGCAGTACGCCTGGGTTCCTCATGCTCTGCGGCGGCGAACCGCTCCGGCAGGACGTCGCGGCACGTCTGCTCGAAGGCGAAGGCGAGCTCTGGAACATGTACGGGCCCACCGAAACGACGATTTGGTCGACCTGCGCGCGCATCGTTCGCGGCGCTCCGATCACGGCCGGAGTTCCAATCGCAAACACACAGTGCTACGTTCTCGACCCGAGCGACCGGCTCGTCCCGACGGGGGCCGCCGGGCAGCTCCACATCGCGGGCGACGGCCTCGCTCGCGGCTACCTGAAGCAGCCCGCGCTCACGGCGGAAAGGTTCGTTGCGAATCCTTTCGGACCGGGGCGTATGTATCGAACGGGAGACTCGGCTCGCATGCTCTCCGGGGAAAACATCGAGATTCTGGGACGCGCCGATCAGCAAGTAAAGCTACGCGGCTTTCGCGTCGAGCTTGGCGAGATCGAAGCCGTGCTCGCCGAAAGCCCGGATCTCGCCGCCTCGGCCGTCGCATTGCGCGAAGACACCCCGGGGCAACCGCGCCTCGTCGGATACTACGTAGAACGTCACGATCGGGCGACCACGCCGGCGGAACTCCAGTCGCGTCTCGGGACGCGTCTCCCCGAGTACATGATTCCGTCCATCTGGGTTCGACTCGCCGCATTGCCCCTCTCGGGCAACGGGAAGCTGGACCGTGCGGCTCTACCGGTTCCAAACGTGCTTGCGGCGACGGAGGAATCGTCTGCGACGCCCGAGTCGCCCCTGGAGACCACCCTCGCGAACATTTGGGCTGAAGTACTCCAACTCGAACGCGTCGGAAGGCACGACGATCTCTTCGCGCTCGGCGCCGATTCGATTCACCTCTTTGCGATCACCGCTCGAGCCAACCGGCAAGGCCTGGGGTTACTTGCGAAGCACCTCTTCACGTATCGCACGATCGCGGCGGTGGCGCATCATCTCGAGTTCATCGAAGACGCTCGCGACGAGTCGCCGCGGGCATCGGGCAAGTCCACGCTGACGCTCCTGCGGCGTCCTACGGTCGTCTTTGAAAAAGCCCAGAGCAGCGCGTAGGCGATCGACGATCGAACCGATGCTCGCACGCACTATCGTTCTAGATCATGCGAAACCCGGCGTCGGCGCCGAGGTTCCCGGCGCGCACGCCTCGCCGTTCTTTCCGTGTTCGCAGGCGCAGCAGCGCTTCTGGTTCGAGGAACAACTTCACCCCGGCAACCCCGGGCTCAACGTCGCCGTTCGCTGGCGCTTGGAAGGGCTCGTCGATACGAGAGATCTCGAGCAGGCCTGGAACGTTCTTCTGGCTCGCCACGCAACGCTGCGCACGTCGTTTACGACGGTCGAAGGGGAAGTGCTCCAGTTCGTCGCGCCGCACGCCGAACTTTCGATCCCCGTCGTCGATCTCACCGGACTGACCGAGGCTGCAGCGCTGGTCGCCGCCGACGAGGCGGCAGAGCGCGAGGCGAGGACGCCGTTCGATCTGACGCGCGCGCCGCTGATTCGGGTCACCCGCCTCAACGTGCGAGACCAGGTCACGGTTCTGCTCGTGACCGCGCATCACACGATCTGCGACGGCTGGTCGGTCGGAATCCTTGCGCGCGAGATGGGCGAGCTCTTCGCCGCTTCCGCGGCCGGCCGGCCGGCGAGTCTCCCTGCGCTGCCCCTCGCGTACGGGCAGTACGCGACATTGCAGCGCGACTGGCTGGCGAGCGCGTCTCTGGAAGACGAAATCGAGCTCTTGCGCCGCTCGCTCGCGCGATTCAAACAGTTTGAAGTAATGCCGGACCGGTCTCGGCCGCCCGTGCAAACGTCCGCTGGAAACATCGCATCGATCCTGCTCCAAGGGAGCGATGCCGCGGGGCTCGCCGGGCTCGCGCGCGCAAACGGCGCAACGCTCTTCATGACGGCCCTAGCCGTCCTTTTCGCCGCGCTCCATCGCTACACGGGCGAAGACGACATTTGGATCGGATCGCAAATCGTCGGCCGCGACCAAGTCGAGCTCGAAGATCTCGTCGGCTGCTTCATCAACACGGTCGCGCTGCGCGGCGACATCGCGGGCAACCCTACCTTCCTCGAGCTGCTGAACCGGACTCGCGATGCCGTCCTCGAAGCTTTTGAAGTCCGTCACGTTCCGCTCGAACGGTTGATTGAAATCGTCAACCCAAAGCGCGATCTCAGCCGCAACGCACTCTTTTCGGTCAACTTCATCTTTCAGCGCTCGTTCATCAAGAACGAGAAGTACGGCAGCTTCAACCTCGTGGACATGCCGTCGCGTTCGGCCGGCTCTCTTTACGATCTCAATTTCTTTATGGTCGAGCGGCCCGAGGGTTGGCGCTTTTCGTGCGAATACAACACGGACATCTTCGACGACGGCACGATCGCCGGGCTGCTCGAGCGGTTTCGGATACTGCTGCACGCAATCATCGCGGACCCGTCGCAGACCGTTGCGCACCTGCCGCTCCTGAGCGAGGCGGACCGGCGGCTGCTGCTCGTCGAGTCGAATCGAACTGCGGCCGCATACCCGGCCGATCGGACGCTCCCGCAACTCTTTGAGGAGCAAGTGCTGCGCACGCCGCACGCAACCGCGCTTCTGTGCGGGACGGCGACCATGACGTATGCCGAACTCGATGCCGCCTCGAATCGATTGGCGCGAGAGTTGCAAGCGCGCGGCGTCGCGCCGGCCGCTCGCGTGGGAATTTTCCTGGACCGCGGGGCAGACCTCATCGTCGCGTTGCTCGCAACGCTGAAAGCGGGCAGCGCCTACATTCCGCTCGATCCGGCCTATCCCGTTGAGCGGATCGCCTACATCGCCGAGAATTCGAACCTGGCTGCGACGATCACGCGAACCTCCCTACGCGATCGTCTACCCGGCGGCGCCCCGCTCGTGCTGGTCGACGCCGACGCGGCTTCGATCTCCTCGCGCGCAAGCGGGACGCTCGAAGCCGCGGCATCGCCGGACGACGTCGCGTACGTCATTTACACTTCCGGCTCCACGGGACTCCCCAAAGGCGTGCAGATCCAGCATTGCGCGCTCGTGAATTTCCTGTGGTCGATGCGCGAACGGCCGGGACTCGCTTCGCACGATACGCTCGCTGCGGTCACGACGATTTCGTTCGATATCGCGGCCCTCGAATTGTACTTGCCGCTGATCGTCGGCGCGAAGCTCGTGATCGCGACAAACGAAGACGCTACGGACGGCGCGGCACTGCTGCAGCTCTTGCGACGCAGCGAAGCGACCGTGCTGCAGGCGACGCCGGTTACTTGGCAGCTCTTGCTGGAATCGGGGTGGCGCGGCGTACCCAAGCTCAAGATGCTGTGCGGCGGCGAAGCCGTCTCGCGCGAGCTCGCAACTCGCTTGCTCGAGATGGGCACCGATCTTTGGAATATGTATGGTCCGACGGAAACGACGGTCTGGTCTTCCGTGTTGCGGATCGAATCGAGCGACGGACCCGTTCCGATCGGGCCGCCCATCGCGAACACCCAGTTCTACGTGCTCGACGCGGCAGGCGAACTCGTTCCGCCTGGCGTGCCGGGCGAACTCTACATCGGTGGGGACGGTGTTGCGCTCGGCTATCTCGGCAACGCGGAGTTGACGGGCGCGCGTTTCGTACCCGACGTCTTCCGCAACGCCCCGAATGCCCGGCTCTATCGCACGGGCGATCTGGTGCGGAGACGCGAACGCGGAGAGCTCGAGTTTCTCGGGCGCACGGACCATCAAATAAAGCTACGCGGCTTTCGGATCGAGCTCGGTGAGATCGAATCCGCGTTGCTGCGACAGCCGGGCGTGGCCGAAGCCGTTGCGGTGGCCGGCGAAGACGCGCTCGGCGAGAAGACGCTGTGCGCCTACGTGGCACGGGGCTCGTCGGCGGAAACGGCAGACGACCTTTGGACGGCCGAACTGCGAGCGCGGCTCGGCGAGTTCTTGCCGAGCTATATGGTCCCTTCGCCGATCGTCGTGCTGCCCTCGTTGCCGCGCACTCCGAACGGAAAGATCGACCGCCGCGCCCTGCCCGTGGAACGCTCCCGGACCTTCGGCGAAGCCGACGACGCGCCGCGGACGTCCACGGAGTCTCGTCTATCCGAACTGATCGGCACGTTCCTAGGGTGCGACCGGATCGGACGCGATCGCGACATCTTCACGCTCGGATTCCATTCACTGCTTGCGGTCCGGCTCACGACTCGCATCGCGCAGACGTTCGGCATCAAGGTGCCGCTGCGCGCGCTCTTCGACTACCCGACGATCGCCGCGCTCGCCCATCGCATCGATTCGCCTCCGGAGGCCGACGAAACGAGCGCCGCACATGCCATCGTCACCCTCAACCCGGAAGGAACGCGCGCTCCGTTCATCTTTCTCCACGGCGACCTTTACGCCGGAGGCCTCTATTGCCGGCGAGTGGCTGCGGCCGTCGGCCCGGCTCGGCCCTTCCGCGCCGTCGCGCCGCACGGCACGTGCGATTTGCCGCTTCTCCCGACGATCGAAGCGATGGCGGCCGACTATCTTGCGCGCGTTCGAGCGATTCAGCCGGAGGGGCCTTACCTCCTCGGTGGATTCTGCGTCAGCGGACTCATCGCATACGAGCTCGCGCGACTGCTCCAAGCCGAGGGTCACGCGGTTGACGACGTCGTCCTGATCAACGCATCGGCGTTACCGGAGCGCTCGATTGCCCCGTTCGATTGGATCGTGCGCAAAGTTGGTCTCGACGCTCGCCTCTCACCGCGCCTGCGCGACAACATCTGTTATAACGTGGCGCGTCTCCACGGCGCAATCCTAGGAGGTCCGAACGGCATCCTGCGCTACTTGCGCGGGCGTCTGCGCGAATGGTCCCAGCGCGGCCGTCAAAATGCCGCTACGGCGGCCGACCCCTCGCCGTTTCCGAAGCGCCGCGGAACCCGCGAAACCGAAAACTCCTTCGCGCATCTCGTCGCAGCACTGACCTATCATCCCAAGCCTTACAATGGAAACGTAACCTTGATTTGGGGCATTGATCAGGTAGCGGAACGCGACGACCCAACGTTTGGCTGGAATCAGCTGGCGCGCCGCGTCCGAGTGGTGCCCATCATCGGCGGACACCTGTCGCCGCTGCGCAGCCGCCTCGACGAATTCGGAGACGCGCTCGCCGAGCTCTTGCGCCCGCAGACCGGTGTGGCACCGTGATCTCGAACGGGTCCTTGTTCGACGCCGAGAAAACCGAATTCGGGGAACGCTTCGACCGGCAGAGTTTCGAGTTCCGCCACCGGCTCGCGGGCCATCCGCTTTTCGATCCCGAGCGACTCTTGCTACTCGCTCAGGCGATGTCGCAAGATCCGAAGGACATCTATTACGACGCGGGGACCGTCGGGATCGGTCAGCGCTGGGACGATGTTCCGCTGTGCGACGTCCCGGTCGACGTGCTGCTGCATCGCATCGAGACGGCGAACGCCGTGATCATTCTGCGCAAGGCCGACAAGCTTCCTGAATACGCGGCGTTGCTCGATGCCTGCATAGCGGAAATCCAGGAGCTCGCGGGGCGCGACCTGCGGAAGTTGATGAAGATTCGCAACGCGATCGTCTTCATCAATTCACCGAACCGGGTAACGTCGTATCACATCGACCGCGAGTGCAGCGTCCTGTTACAGCTCCGTGGCCAAAAGTCCGTTCACGTTTGGGACCGCGAGGATCGCGAGGTGCTCACGCACGAGGAGCTCGAGCGCTTCTGGACCGTCGACAACAACTCCGCGACGTACAAGCCCGCGCTGGAAGGGCGCGCGACCGTCTACGAGCTCCGGCCGGGGGAAGCGATCCACATCCCGGTCAACGCACCGCATTGGGTGCAGAACGGATCGGAAGTCTCGGTGTCGTTGAACATCAATTTTCACTACCACGACGCGATCCTCGCCGACGTATACCGCGCGAACTATTGGTTGCGACGCTTCGGTCTCGATCCGATGCCCCCGGGGCGCTCGCCTGCGCTTGACAGCGTGAAGCGGACGGTGTACGGCTCGGCGCGCGCGCTGCACCACGCCTCGCGACGTCTGGTTCGGCGCCCGTCACAGCCGGCTCATCTGGACGCCTCGCCGTGAAGCCGCAATCCATCAAAACGTCTATCGGCCCATGGCCGAGAGTTTCCTAACCAAGCCACCCAGCCGCTCAGGTTTCGGCGTTCGCCAACCCGCCCTGCCCAACGCTGTTCTCGTCCTCGCCTTGATCGCACTAGGATTGGGCATCTTCTTTCGCTTCTATCATCTCGATCGCAAAGTGTACTCGGGCGACGAGGTGTATACGTCGCTGCGGATGCTCGGAGACGTAGAAGCACAGCTGGTCCGGCAGGCCGATCATTTTCACGACGCCCACGACTTATGGCTCGTCCTGCATCCGACCCCGCCGCAAGGCGCCACGGACCCTTTTGCGACCGTGCGCGGGCTCGCGCTCGAGGAGCCGCAACATCCGCCCATCTACTATCTGCTCGGCCATTTCTGGCTCGGCGTTTTCGGCAATTCGATCGCTGCAATTCGAGGTCTGTCTGCGGTCATATCGCTGCTGGCGCTGCCCCTGGCGTTTTGGCTCGGGATCGAACTTTACGGCCGACCCCGGGCCGGCTGGATCGCCGTGGCCTTGTTCGCACTTTCACCCATCGGCGTGCTCTATGCTCAGGAAGCTCGCGAATACGCACTGTGGACCGTTGCGCTGCTCGCGCTCAGCGCCACACTCCTGCGCGCGATCCGACTCGACCGGCCCGCAGACTGGTGGCTCGTCGCGGCGCTCGCGACGTTCGGTCTCTACGTCTACCCGCTAACCTTCCTCGTGCTCGCGGGACTAGCCGCATACGTGTTGCTGATGCATCGGGCGAACCGCCCCCTTTTGCTTCGCTGCGCCTTGGCGTTTGCGGGAGGAGCCCTCGCCTTTCTGCCCTGGGGCGTCGTTCTGCTCGGGCATGTCCGGGCGGTCGCCCGCTCCGTCTCGACCGTCTTGAGCGGGCACCTCATGCCGGGCCAGATCGCGCGAGCGTTCGCGGCCTTGTTTCGGCTGAACGTCTTCGACGCGAACCTCTCCAATTCGAGGCTCAACATCGTCATGACGGCGCTGACTTTGCTGCTGCTTCTCTGCGCCATCGCGTTCGTGCTGCGGCGGCAGCCCGCGAGCGTTTCGCTCTTCCTGCTCTTGCCGATCGTCTTCAGCACCGTGCCGCTGCTCGTCGTCGATTTCTTCGGCGGTGAAAGCGTGCTGATTCCGCGTTACTTCATGCCCTCGTACATCTACCTCGACTATTGTTTGGTCGGGCTTCTTTCGGCCGCCATCGCCGCACGAAGTGTCAGGATCGAGCTATTGGGCTTCGCACTCTTCGTTTCTCTGCTGGCCGTTCGCGCCGCCTCATGCGTGGCGAGTTCGCAAGCCACGATGTGGTGGAATAAAATGGGCGACAATTCGGTGTCGGTTGCAAGTGCGGTCAATCACGGGCTGCGGCCGGTCATCGTGAGCGACGAAATTCTCGACTATCCACTGGTGCTCGCCAATTACCTTCGGCCCGGGGTCGCGCTTTCATTACGGCCGCGTTGCTACCTGTGCGAAGAGCGCGCGGAGCCGAAGCTCGATGCAGATATCCTGCCTCCCCGTCGCGACTTCACCGACCTCTTCGCACTCGGACCGTCGCCACAACTACAATCGCTTTTGCACACGATCGTCTTGCGAAGACATCTGCATATCATCCATCACTGCATCAACGTTCGCCACAACTGCGTGAGTGACCTCAACGTCGAACCCGTCTTTCCGACGGGCTACGCCCCCTAGGACGAAGGATATTTACCTCGCCGGCAAGAGGCCTCCATGAGCACGCAGAGCCGCGGGTGGTTGCTGTGGTGGTGCGGTGTGACACTCGTGCCCGTCAGCGGCATCGTCATGTCGGTCAACACTCGACGGTGCGTCGGGTTTTGGCCGGTCGATATCGTCACTCATCATCGCTGTGTCGGATTTACGCCGACGATCGTATGGCTGTTGTGGCTTCTCGCGTTTGCCTTGATGACGGGCGGCATGTTCCGGCTCGAGCGCGCGCGTCTCGCGAGCATCGTTATGGCGCAATTCCTTGCGGGAATCGCGTTCGTCCTGACCCCGACGATGCCGACCGCCGACGCATATCAATATCACGTCTACGGCGCGACCGCTGCGAACTGGAATCCGTGGCGACCTACGCGACTCGTCTCGGACCGGCCGGCAATCGTCTCCGGGTTACGCATTTGGGGCAATCCCCCGGCACCTTCCCCGTACGGCCCCGTGTTGGTTGTCGCCGAACGCGGACTGCTCGATGCGTTTCCGGGCCTGAGCGCAGATCAGCTGATCTACGTTGAGCGATGCGTGGGGCTGCTCGCAGTCATTGCCGTGACCCTGTTGCTTCGGGGTGCTCGGATTTCGTGGTGGGCGCTCCACCCGCTCGTGCTTTTTGAATTTGCCCTCGCGGCGCACTGCGACGTGCTGATGTTGCTGCTCGTCGCGGTATCGCTACGGACCCGTAACGCCGTTCTCGCCGGCATCGCGATCGGCTTCTCGGCGATGGTCAAGATCGTCGGCCTCGGGGCCTCCGCGTTCCGCTGGGGAACGATCGTTTCGGCCGTCGCAACGGTCGTCGCGATCCTCGCCTTCTTCCCGGCGGCGGCGACCCTTGCTCCGCAGGCGCAGGCGGCGATCGGCTTTAGCGGTTCGCCGGCACTCGTCCTTGCGGTGCTGCTCAAAGCATGTCACGCGCCGCAGCCCGACGCGATCGCGCGGATCGCGATCGTGA
>Ga0302326_10009079_pt1 | contig 21810 bp, 20 predicted proteins | sample Palsa_T0_3_FD_202264 | JGI IMG/M metagenome (GOLD analysis project Ga0302326, IMG submission 202264) | Peat permafrost microbial communities from Stordalen Mire near Abisko, Sweden - Palsa_T0_3 | ecosystem: Environmental > Terrestrial > Soil > Palsa > Peat permafrost | place: Sweden: Abisko... | reverse complement strand
TCCAAGGTAGTCCCCATCATCCGAAAATTATCAGAACTTGAATCTATATTAACTACATAAAATGCTCAGACCGGAATACATACCATTAATTCAAGCACTCACAGAATCTACTCATAATGGGGTACTTAACTGGGCCAAAGGAAATAGTTATCAATCCTATATTAGCAGCCCGACTGCCGATCAAAAGTTGCTGATCGATAAGTATTATTCTTTGGCGGAGAACCAGACAATCACCTGTGTGAATTTGACTATTTTTAAGAGTAATGACGAGATCATAGATGAAATCGTTCTTTGCAGGGCAGTAGATGCAGTTGAGAATTATGATTTGTTGGAAAATTTATATAAAGAAGTAGAAATACAATACAATAAAGAAAAAGGTAAGAATATTCCTCCCGTACTTACTCATATAACTGAATCGCTGCAGCAAAGAAATCATGGCCTCGCCCGACACTAATCTTGATAACGTTTATTCCTTTCTGCTTTTACGGACTGATATATAGGCTTAAACGCATCGGGCGTTTTCGAAATGGTTTGTTTCCCCCCGGAATTGTGCATTTCTTTGCGAACCCATCGCAGAGTTTATTGATATCTTAGCAAGAAATGACAGTATGGGCCAATTGAATGACCAGGAGAGTATAAACCAACAATTGGTGGAAGCAATGTCGAGGGCGGTCAAATTCAATTTGGAGGCAACTTTCTCCTACCTGGAACAATTTTCGATGGTCCAAAATGGCATCATTGAATCAAAAATTCCCACACTTGACGGATTGGAGGTGGAATTCAAGAAGCAAAGTCGCGGTTTTGAATTTGAAACCGGACCGATTAAGAATAGTGGATTTCACCCGATCGTTTACCAGGATAGTTATTATGGTTTGACAAAGCCCTTTAATATTCACTGGAAAGGAAACGTTTTGAAGGTGGAGAATGGCGCCGGGGTGGGAAAGATCCATCCAGGCAAAGGTTTTTCCACCTCCGGACTGTTGTATGATTTGCAGATGGATTTTCAGCAATCGAAAAATTACTTGAGAGCGATTTTGCCGTTGACACAAACCATGCATCGGCCGGTCAAATACATGAAGGGTGAACCGTTTGTCGTGGGAGGCAGTTACCGCGCATGTGGTTTGATCAAATTGACGTTAAACGGACTGTCCTTTCGGTTTTTTGATTTTAATTGGGGGGAGCAGCACTGTTTGTTTATCGATAGCGGAACCGAGGTGACGTTAAGCGAATTTATGATTGGCATGGACGGCCTCCTTGCTGTATATGCTTTTATCAGCGGCGCTTACGTGAGGGATGAACGGTGGATGGTCACATCGGATTCGCCTTCATTTGACCATATAAAGGAGTTCAAATTTGACCGGTTGGCGGATAGCGTGGACGCCCAGGATGAACTGCTGAATCCTTTTCTGCATTTGGACTATAATAAATTGTCGGAGCGCCTATGGTTGAAGGAGGAAGTCTTCAACAATCTTGTTCAAATGTCCCTTGATGACCGGCGAATATTAAGGGCAGTAAAATTGATTGCCGAGGGAAGGGGTGTTCCGGTTGAACTCGGCGTATCTACCTATTGTGTGGCGCTTGAGACGGTAAAGAGCATCGTGTTAGAAAAAAATGAAGCGGCACTTGGCCCGATTCAGGATAAGGAAATAGAGGAATCGATTAAGCAGGCATTGAAGGGGGTAATAGGGAAATGGCCGCCCGACGAGCGTCTTGACAAAGAACGGCTCCTTAGGAAAATAGATGATATTAACAAAATCAGCAATAATGAGGGCTTTTTAAAGGCTTTCGAGGTATTGGGAATTTCATTGACGGATGAGGATAAGAAATTTATCCGGCGAAGAAACCGTTTCCTTCACGGTGAAATTCCTTTTAAAGGAGAGGACCCCGGTGACCCCCACCAATTCGAGTTGAAGAAAGTTAGTCTACATCTCTTGATGTTAACGGCGTCCCTCGTGCTTAAAATGGCCGGGTATGAAGGTCCGGTACTCAATTTTTGGAAATTGTGGGAAATATACCGGGGCGAGAATAAGGAGCCGGTGCAGTTATTCCGGGACATTTAGGAGGCTTTACCGAATATAGATGAAAGCTGGTCGATCCAGCGTTCACCGGCTACCCAAACTTCAAATTCGCCAAATACTTCCCGAGTTCTTTCTTGCTGGTAAACGAAGTGTAGGGAGGCTCGGTCATGATCTTTTTTATCACTTTTTTGCACATCACATGGGCGGTATGCAAGCTCAGGCTGGAAACTTCGGCTTTTCCGGTGTGAGTGATCCCCGAACGGGTAGAATAGAGGTCCTTGATATAGCCGGCGCACTCCATCCTGCTTTTTCGGTCCGTTCCGACCAAAAACGCTACGGAATCGGACAGGTGGCTGACGATCGAAGGAGTAATAAAGGCGCCCTCGTCAAATTGCAAGATCGATTCAAGTGCGATCACGAATTGAAGGAGCGCTTTGATCGGGTCGGGTTCCGCGAGCGCCCTGCCACACCACTCAACGGAAATAAGGATCTTTCTCTGGAGGTCATTTTTCGCGTCAGTTATCCAGGCCCAAAGTTTGTCATAGCCGTGTGAAAAGTCTTGTAACACCGGCGCATCGAGGGGCACCGGAAAATGGGGGTGGGAGTACCTAAAGGCTTTGGTCACCTGGCCATCTGATATCATTATACATTCAATCTCATCAGGCATGTTTTGGTTGTACACCCTCACCTTTGTCTCGTTGTAGAACCGGCCGGTTATGTAGTTGCATACGTTTTCAAATCTGGAAAAGGCCAAATTGGCTTTTTCGTAGCAGCGGTCCGTATCCTTTGCGGATACCCTGATCTCGATCAAGGGCACATCCCGCAAGAATTTCAGCTTCAGGTCGTCCATCTCAGTCGCATCGAGCCGGACCGAATCCAGGATGATTTTGGGCGCATAGATGGTAAAGTTCCCTAACTGAACAGTAGGTTGCTGCAGCGTGACTCCCCGGATAGGTGCTACCACGCTGACGTCGATCATCGGCTCCCCGGCTATTCTTTGTCGGAAAAGCGCCAGGTCTGCCTGGCCGCAGGCCCTATCGTTCGCCCGCAGGAAGCGGATGAAGTCCGCAACCTTAGCTGCGAAGACCTTTTTTGTAAACCAGTCTTCAAACAACGGATCCGAGGAGTAGATTTTCATCACGCCGTCCATCCATTCTCTAACTCCCCCTACGGCCAGGAAGGAAATCATTTCACTTCCGGCGCCATACATTTCCACAAACGCATCGGGGCCCAGGTTCATAAAAGCATGCGGGCCATACCTGGCGATACTCGCCAACTGATTGATTAAATCGGAGAACGCTTTTGATTTCATCCTACGTCTTTATACATTAACGAACTGTACAATCATGCACGGCCGGATTCGGCTTTTTTCCGCGTGTTGATCTTGTCCGAGAGCATTTGTAAAAATAGGAGCCCCCAGCATAGCCCCGCAAACAAAGTCTGTTGGTCTGGGGGCGTGCCCGGCCGAACTTGCCCAGTATGGACAATATCATTTCTCAGGATTCGCAGCTCATCGATCAACTTCAATTTCCGCTTCACGTCGTCTGAGATATCCACGCCCAACTCCTTGCACAGAACGGAAAGGTGTGTCGTCATCTTCTTGTGGATATTGTCTCGTCCGAATAACCGTTCGTAGTTTGCCTCATCAATCGATTTTACTTTTGACCAAAAGAGTTGTAGGCAACTGGTCATCGTAAGCTCAAAAGCGGCGAACCCGTTGTAGACAACTTGGTTCAGGTCCTTTTTCCAGTAGCCTTCTACACACCGGATCAGGTGGTCGGAAATGATTTCATTACCCGTATCGACACGCCACCGCACATACAAATTAGCCCGATGTTTTTTATTCAAGTCGATACCGAGCAGGTCATCGGCGGGGTTTCTGAGGATAGGTACGAGCCGTAAAGTAAGCGGTATTTCAGCAATGGATCGAAGCTGGTACCCGATGACCTGCGCCATCATTAAGATCGGGCCGGTTCCATCGCCTTCCTGGGAGATATTGACGTAGAGAAGCTTTGCGTTTGCCGGTATTCCTTCTTTCGTTAAATCAATCTCAAAATACTTCAATGGCGTATAGGTAAAGTGTTCGGCGGGAACAATTGTAAGCTCCCCTTCTTTTCGGCCCACTAAGCTTAGAATTTTAAAAGATTTTTCAGTTAATCAAAAGGGAAACGGATTAGATATATTCCAGCGGGGGAACAAAGCCCAACGCCTGGTGAGGCCTTGAACAGTTGTAATCCTGCTGCCACTCTTCGGCCATTTGCCTGATCTGTTGCAAAGTGAAGAAGTGATAGACATCTAAAAGTTCCCTTCTCAAAGAGCCATTGTTCCGTTCGATAAAAGCGTTTTGTACCGGCTTTCCCGGTTGGATGAATTGTAATTGTATACCTCGTTCCTCACACCACAGCTGCAGGCGATCGCTAACGAACTCACGCCCGTTGTCAACCCTGATCCTGAGGGGCTTCCCGCGCATCTCGACGAGCCACTCCAGCACCCGGATCACCCGGAGGCTGGGTAAGGACGTATCGACCTCTATCCAGAGAGACTCCCGGTTGTAATCATCGATAATATTCAGCAACCTAAATCTCCTACCGTCGACCAAGCTGTCCGAGACAAAATCCATGCTCCAGCCCTGGTTGAGCGCTTCGGGAACAAGTAGCGGCTGTTTGACTCGTTGTGGCAGCCTCCGCTTGATCTTTCGGCGAATATTCAGCTTTAGCAGCTTATACACCCGGTAGAGCCGCTTGTGATTACAGCCGTATCCCTTCCTGCGAAGTCGATAATAGCACTTCCAAAAGCCGATGGTCGGATGCCTGGTGACCAGTTCCTCCAGCGCCGCCATCAGCACACTGTCATCTTTGGGCACCTTGCTATACCGGAATACAGATCGAGGCATTTTCACCAGCTTACAGGCCTGACGGACACTCATCTTCTCCTTCACCAGCAGTTCTACTGCTTCCCGTTTGTCGTCAGGCCGCCGTACTTTTTTTCCAGTACGTTTCTGATGGCATCATTTTCCAGCGTAAGGTTGGCCACAATCCGCTTAAGTCGGTTGTTTTCTTCCTCCAGGTCCTTCATCCGTTTGACTTCGTTGGCCTCCATACCGCCGTATTTTGCCTTCCAATTGTAGACGGTGGCCTCGCTGACCCCGTGTTCCCGGCTAAGATCCTTGATGGATATCCCGGCTTCCTGTTGTTTGAGAATGGAGATAATCTGTGTCTCCGTAAATCTTACTTTTTTCATAATTGCGCCATTTAAGTTAGAGATATTGCTCTAAACCTCGTGGGCGACTTTTGGGGGAGCTTACACAATGCCTTCATAAATGGGCGCTAGCTTAAATTCGGAAAGGATGCTAAATGGGTATGACCAGAGATCCGAGTCATGTTTTTCCGTCAGTACCTGGATGAATAGGTCGAATAGGTCAAATTTGCGCTGGCATTTGTTGCAAGTGGCAGTCATTTCCTGCTGCACAAAGCCGTCGGCGCCGTCGCAACCCGGGCAAATTAACATCCGGCGTATGGGGATCATTTTGGACATGGCAACGCGCAATTTACCGTAAATTAAGCGCTTATTTGAAGAATTGTATGATGTCTTGCCGTGGAAGCTGATTCAGTTCCTGTTTAAAAGTCGCAATGGCGCTCCAATTTAACTCTGGCCTCGGTTTCTTTTTGCCGCGAGGACGAATATGTTTTGTGGCCTCTGCCCATGGAACTTTGTAGAATTCTTTCAATTTGTAGTCAAATGTAAAGACGATGATAATTAGCTCGTCAACCCGCTGCGAGGTTTCGTTATTGACAGCAGACTGTCGGTTGTTGTTTCCTGGTTTTTTGGCGTGGGCTTTTACCTGGATGAATTTTTCCTTTACCTCCACATCCCAGCCCTTCTGAATACTGCTTGAGCTGGTCTATACGCTAAGCATCGCTTTATGTCGTTCTTATGATTTTTCATTTGAAGAGTGATCTGACAAAGTAGAGTTAGATTCCATCAGAGATTTACCGGGTGTATTTAAACTTTCTTTAATCTTTCACGGCTTCACGAATTCGAGACTGACAAATGGTTTTTTATTTTTAACTACTTCTGGCAGCCCGGGACCCTGAACTTGACGATTTTTTAATTCGCTTGAAGAAATACTATAATTAAGTTCCAACAACTGCTCTAAAATATCCTTTCTTTTGGAGAATCCATAAGCAGCGATAACCGCTGCATTGAGATCTGCGTGAAGATCTTTGAGAATATTTGCACCGGGATTATCCATAAGGGTATAGACATCTCGTAGGGTCATTTTATGTTTGGCCATTATTTTATTCCTCTCATCCCTGAGATGCTTTGAGGCAATAGCAACCTTCTTAATCTGTGGTAAGGTTGGAAATTGTGGCCACGGGAAGGTGTCCCAAATTGATTCAGTAGTGTATCTCGGGTCGCCTTTCATCGTCGAGCACTTTTCTTGATACCAAAGAATGTGAGCATTTGATTGCAGAATCCCAAAGGAATAGTCATCTTCAAAGGCGAAGACCATCAATGCATCATTTGGACGTATTTCTGACGAAATAAACTCAAATATTGGTCTTTTGGAAATACGGGAACAAGAGATATACCGAACCAGTCGCGATATTGATTCGATCATATCCTCTCGACCATAGGAGAGTTTCCACCATTTAGAGTAAAAGCCGATATGATGTCTATTGATTTTCGCGTGCGGGTTAATCTCCAATAGGCTTTTATTCTCCTTATCTTGTTCGGTTGCCTTAATCTTTCGTTCTGGAAGTACTGTGTTTTGGATGATTTGAAACACCTCTTTGTATCGAGATGCTTCATTGATATCCAGCTTAGTAAAATCAATTATAAATCGATCAGGTTTGGATTGAATGTTGGACAACATTTCGTCTCCTGTTAGATACGGCTTTATTATTTCATTGTAGTTTGGATGCCTTTTCAGCAATTCCTTTGCATCTGAGGAATTTAATAAGAATCCTTCATTTCCATGAGTTTGTCCCTGAAAGGCGGTTTTAGGCTCCTTATTGCATAGCAATTGGTGTGCTCCTGAAACATCTGTCCGCAAGCTAAGGCTACTACTGATTGATTCCACTAGATTTTCCGATATCGTTCCATTTTCATCCTCAACATAGAGCAGTTTCTTGTCATTGTATTTACCTTTAACCCAACATACAATAGACACGTGCACAACTGCCACTCCCGGCCATACCTGCGTTGAGACTGCATTAAATATGGTGCCTTCGTTGGCGACAATGTAATCAAGACTTCCCTCACGACTAAAGTTTTGTCGGATCGTATTGGTTCCAACCAGACCCGCATAGGAGTCTTTCTTCATTGAATTGTGTGCCTTGAAGAACCAGTAGACACAATAGTCTGCCCTACCTGGGATTTCCGGATAAAGGTTTCGCAATTTATCTACGTATTCAAGGCCGAGCTCTTCCTTGATTTTGTTTTTGGATTGGTAGGGCGGATTTCCAACGATTACATCGACAGCAGGCCAGCTTTCAAATAACGCATCGGTACACTTAATATTTTGGTCGAGGTTGTCGAGTGGTAAAGCCTTCTCGAGTTTAAGTTGCAGGCCTAGTTGATTTGTTGCGATCATACTTTCGGTTTCTTTTATTGAAAGCTCTTTCGCCAACATAAGTGTAACTTTTGCAAGCTCAACTGCAAAGTAACCAGTATCCATTCCGTAGAACTGCTTGGGGCTAATTAGACTTTGTATGCCTACCGTTTTTGCAGCTTCCTGACCGAAGTTCTGATGAATCTTGTTTAAAATGTCAATTTCAATTCTCTTTAATTCCCTAAAGGCGATGTACAAAAAGTTTCCACTACCACAGGCAGGATCTAAGACCTTGAAGGTAGTGATCTCCTTTCTGAGAGTTTGAAGGTTTTTTAGAGTTTTAGCTTTCTCGATTTTTTTCCGCCAAGGTTGGATTATTGTTGGATAAACTATTTTATAAATATCAATCTCATTTGTAAAATGCGAACCTGATGCATGTTGAAGTCTTTCATCCATACTTTCTTGAAAAATTGTCCCGAAAATTCCCGGATGCACTTTTTTCCAATTTTCCTGACATGCTTCTTTGAGCAATGCTAGATCTTGGAGGTCAAGGGTAACAGGGTCAACAATATTGAATAATCCGCCATTAAAATATTCAATACCCTTAAATCGGCCACCATTTGCTTGCGTTTGTGACGCCATCTGGCGAAATAGTCCATTTATTAAATCAAATGCTGTTTCGCTGTCTTTACAGTCATTTATTAATTCAGAGAAGAAACCGTAAGGTAGTAACTTGATATCTTCAGAAAACATTGAAAAAATGATCTGCAAGATAAATCGTTGTGTTTTCTCTCGATTCTCCCCACGGGCGATCAGCCTCCTAAAAACATCCGACACCTTCTTTGCCGCGGATTGGGTGACATCTATTAAATTGTTATGAAAAAGTGGCTTTTTGGGCTTCTCGAACAGAAAAAATAACGCCGAATATCTGGTTGGAAGATCCGGAATCTTTATTTTGTCTAAGGGCTCATCTTGCGTTGAAAAATTATAAATTATGAATTCTTCGAAATTACAAAGTATCACATATTCGGGGCTGTCTGGTCTGAGATTCCACCAGTAGTCAAATGCTTGAGTTCGATGGCTTTCAAGTTTTGTCCCCTTTCGCTTCATTTCGATAAGTACTCTCTTTGGCCACAAAAGGTCTGCGAACTGAGTTGTTTTCTTTTTTGAAAGGACTCTGTATTCGAGGGTGGCTCCGGCCTCTTTGTATCCTTCGTGCCCAAATGCCTGAAAAAGGCGATCGCAAAATACTTGGGCTTCTCCTTTTTCATCGCCTTTCAGCCGTTGAGTGTAAGTGACTAAACGTTGTATTTTTTCTTCTATCTCAGCCATAATTGAATGTTACGGAAGATTAAGATTATTTCTGTTTTTTAAAGGCGCTGCATCTTTTCGCTTCCTTCTACTATTACACTGCAGGCAAAAAAATTGTATGTCTAGAATCATTGATCAATCACATCTTCTTTAGTGTGTTTCGAAATCTTTTTGCCACAAGTTTATGCATGATACTTTTAATCTTTTCTATCTCTTCATTAGATAATCCTAGAGATGTATTTAAAATAAAGGCGTCATATTGATTGAGAACGTCGTCAATTGACGATTTTTTTTCGAAGATGCCTCTGAACTTTTTAAAACTTACGTCATTTATTTTCAAAAAGGGGATAGGGAGTTTTTTGAATTCTTTAGGCGTTAATTCTAATACTCCTCCGCCATAATATCGTCCCTCAAGCTCTGCAAAAGCTAGTGTTAATGAATTATAGAAAGAGAATATTAAGTTTTCAATTTTCTCGCGATTCAGCATTTCAATTTTGTAACCAGAATCAGTTACCAAAACATTTGCTTCATTTTTAAGCAACTTCGGATAAAAATGGCACCGCTTAAAGAAAAAACCTTGGGGAGGTTCTTCAATATTAGGCACTACAAACCATTTGCTTCTTTTTGAACATTTATAGCGTTCATGTATCAACTCACTTTTTCCTTGCTTTAAGTATAATCTAACCTGCGAATCAAATGAACTTTCCGTTCTTGCAGGAAAACATATTAGCTTCGTCGGCCTGCCATCATTAAGCAATTCAGCTAGAGCGTCGCCATCAAAAACTACGCTGCCATTTACAAAAAGCCCTTTCTGAATTATTGGTCGAGTGAATTGCGAAAGATTAAATGTTTTCTCAGTATTCTCATTTACTATAAAGTATTTATTTGCTGCCGTAACTATCCCAGGTTTTGATTTGCAATATTCTGTAATTCTTGGAAGCTTGGTTCTCAATTTAACGAGCAGTTCAATTTCTTCCGATAATAAGAAATGGTGCGTCCACTTAATTTCCGATTTTACCAGTGGCTCATTTGATCCTAGAAGAAACGATCGATTAATTAACTGTTTTCGATCACTTATATGTGCGTAAAACTGGCCTTTTCGGATCGACTTTTTATAGCATGTCAAAATTACCGTGTCTTGACCTATCTGCTCGAACATCAATTCATCAAAGGTGAAAATTTCTATGCATTCAAAATGAAACAACAGGTAGGTTCTTAAAGACTCCGAGAAAGTCACTTGCAATAATTCTGAAGGGAGGACAAAGCTTAAAATGCCGTCGTCTGTTAACAAATTGCTACATGCGATTATGAATGAAGACCATATATTTTTCACTGACGCATCTGACAACCCCGCTCTGTCATGAATACTTTTGCATTGTTCTACCTGAACTTTTTTCAATAAAGATTTCCTAATATACGGAGGGTTTCCAACAATGAATCCGAATCGTCGATTGACGGAGGATTGGTATTTCAAGAAGTCGCTTCTTATAAATGAAAATTTTGTGTTTTTTTTCCTTTGTGTGTTGGCCTGGATTTCAGCCAGCCTTAATTCAGCCGTAACCTTTTCTACTGCTTGAAATGAAAAATGCTTTATTGAATCCGGGAAAGTTGTCCTATTGAAAGACTTAATAAAACTACCATCTCCGACACTAGGCTCTAAAATTGAAAGATATTTTTTCCCCGAGAAATTCGGAGCAATATAATCCATAATAAATTGGGCTAAAAAATCTGGAGTATAGTAAGATCCTATTTGTTTTTTGGTATTCACTTTTTTCTAATATCGATTACCTCATATGGCCTGATCTTTCTTCTGTATTCTTCTAAGCCAAGTAAATTGTTTTTGATTGAATCAATCTGATTTAAGATCGAAAATGCATCATCAGTATCTATTACCGCTAACTGATCTACCAATGACTTTATTTCTTTGATCAGTTCGTTTCCTTTGCTTCTTAGCGAGGTTTCGCGCCTCTCAAAGATCAATTGCCCACGATTCAGAAATAAACGATTTATTATATACCTAGCGGAAACGTATAATCCCAGTAAATTAAACCTATCGTCAAAATCAAATAAAGTATTGTAATCAATTTTAGACGGATCGGGATATGAGACTTGATCTAAATGTGGTTCCCCAGGCCAATCGTCACTTTTAAATCTATTGCAAATGGGGCACGCATAAAACAAGTTTAGAATGTCATTCGCCAGGCTCTCAAATTTAGAATATGGTCTGAAATGGTCTATGTGATAGTTGATGGTTCCTCCGAATTGAGATTCATGAATTGCACAATAAACACACTGAAAAAAACATTCGGATGCAATCTGCTGTTTCCAGTCTGAATAACCACCGGTCGCGGGTTGATCTGTTTTAGATTTGTGGACTAGAACCCAATTCATTTTATTTTCTCGTTTTTTCGAGTAATATATTCTTGATACCCTCTAGATCACTAATCTGTTTATCATATTCCTCTAACCAATCTTGGCGATCCTTTAAATCATTCATAAACGGAATATTAAGCTTTAATTGTAACGCCTTCAATTTTTCGGTGTCGTTTTGATTCGCCTGCCCAATTGCTACTTTCTTAGTTAAGTCATCAAATTCTGAAAGTTCTTTTTGATTTTCTATCAGATATCTCTGACTCGATCTGATTAAAATATCTACATATTTCTCGTCAAAGTTATCTCTAGAAATAATATACTCAAATTCGCTAAATCTAGCCTGTAGCTCATCGTCACCTATATGGGCGCTGACTGTAAATATTGGTATATCCTTAAACCTTTCTCGTATTTTAATCACCAAGTCATTGCCTCGGTAGGCAACGGCCTCCAAATCTTCTTCACTAGTGTTGTGTAGTCGCTCATCCAAAATCAAAACACTGACCTCTTCTTCAATAATCCAAGGATAATATTCTTCATACGTCTTAAACGGGAATATGTCTATTACCTCAAGCGTTGAACCTTTCCTTTTCAACCAAAGCATTAGCGCTATTCTAAGTGACTCTCGTTGTTCCTTACTATCATCAACAATAGCAATTTTAGACATAAGATTATTCTTTCGGTAACCAAACTTTTAATCGTGCGCCTTTTAAAATCGGGTCGTTAGATACGCTAATCTCCCCATTTAAATCGGTGACAATTGATTTTACGATTGTTAGGCCCAACCCTGTTCCTAAGCTTTTGCTGCCACCGGTAGCTGTTGTCTTAGTAGAGAATAAAGGCTCAAAAATTCTATTTGTAAACTCCTTGGCTATTCCCGGACCGGTATCAGAAACCGATATAAAATACCCTTTTTGATCTCTTTTATCCTCTCGTTCGACAGCGACGATTGTTTTCCTTTGTCCTGCCTTTTGTGTGCACGCAGTGAATGCGTTTGTTAGAAGATTAATCAGTATTGATTCGATGTCCATTTGAAATGTCCTTGATGCCAACGACTCACCTTTTATCTCTAAATTGACTGAACCTGCTTCAAAGGCAGGTTTTAATTCCTTAATGACAACGTCAACAGTATCTTTTATATTAATCAACTTTTTACGCCTTTTTTCACGCTGAACCCTGGTCAATGCAAAGGCACCCCAGGCGGCAACTTTCTTAGAATGTTTGATTGCTTTTTCGATTTCGGATAATGCAAGTTCTATTTCAGCTGGGCTAGGGCTTCCTTTAAGTAATTCCTTTGCGTTCTCCGCCGCCCTCTTAAACAGGGCTATCGAGCCTTCTGTTTCGTGACCGAACACAGTTGACGATATACCGATGGTTGCAAGGCCGCTTAACACTCTATTCCAATGCAAGAGATCGTCAATAGTTTTTCCAACCCTTTCTGAAATTACATTTACTTTTTCAATACTTTTTTCAATTGGTCGCGCAAGATTCTTATGGGTTAACGATTGAACAGATTTTGACTCAATTTCGCCTTTGATTGTTTCCAATTCATCTCGAACGCTAAATAGTTCAAGTTTTATTTGCTCGGCCTCTCTTGATGCGCCGGACTTCTTGGATTCACGAACCTTTTCTGTTTGAAAATAGATATTTGCTCTATGTGTTTCCAAAACGTTTATTGATCCTATGATTAAATTCCTTAAATCATAGAATGCTTCCGACTCGACTAAACCTTCTCTTGCCGCACTATCAGAAAGTTCAAGGTTACTATCTCTAGAAATAAAAGCCGCCCCAATTAATTGATTGGGGGTAACTTTATAGCTTTCAGCGCCTCTTCCAATACCAGCAGGATCTTGTGCCTTTCTATCGGCAAGGCCTAACCAATCGTATCCGAATTGTGAACTTGGAAACCCATACGGTTTTACGGCAATATTGTCACGATATACTTTTATGCCAGCATTATTATCCAGAAATTCCCGTAATTCGCTCAGTTTAAAATCTGTACCTGCAACTGACGCAGATTCTCTAAGAAAAAACAACAGTTTTAAAGAAATCGGGCCGCATCTAAGGCTTTCGGCGATATTTTCTGGTACGTCCTCTTTATAAATTCTGGTAATTAGATTTTGCCAATTGACCGATTCAATTTTTCCAATTTTATTGTACCGATCCTTAATAGTGTAAAGTATTTCTGATCCTGAACCATCATAAACAGCTTCTAACTCAATTTCAGCAGCCTTGAAAAAGTCTGAATTTATTCTTTTTGAGAAAGACGGAGCCACATCATTTCTTAATTGAACTTGAAAGTCTTTGACCTCGTTAAACGGCGGCGTTAATGCAGATAACTCATAATATAAATTTTCGATATTGTTAGGGGTCCAGGTTTGGCGCAGTCCTGAGATCTTTATTTCAGTTCCCGTCAAACTTGGCTCGCCATTTTTGAATGGTATATCAATGCTTTCAGGATGAATAATTTCAACATCGATTTCAAATACGTCCTTCCCTTCAATATCAAAGTCGTTCCAGTTTATTTTGAGACCAATGATATCGTCCCGGGATGACTTTGTTATTAGTTCTAAATTGGCACCCAAACGGTCCGTCGATATCCTCCCAATTCCTTTTTCTCCGGTCTTTCTTCTCTTTAATTCGCTAATTTTTGACAATCTCTTGTTCGAAAATCCAATTCGAAGCCAGTAATTTACTAACTCATCTCTAGTCATCCCAAAACCGTTATCTGCAACTCGTATTAGATCTTTTCCGTTTTTACAAAAGACGTCCACGTCCACATTAAAAGCGTCAGCATCGTAACTATTTTTAACGAGCTCTAGTAGAGCAGTTGTATGATCTTTGATGCTGTCCCTTCCCAGATGAATTAAGGTTTTGGCATCGATAGAAAAACTCTTGAACTTCGGGTCTAATTTTGCTAACTGAACAGACAATTTCCTAATCGATCTATAGTCAGGCTCATTAGCTTTCAACAATTCCAATAACTGATCTTTTATTTCCTTGGTTTGAGTAGATGGCATTGAAAATTTATGATAGAATTCAGCAAAATAACCGTTTTTTTTGTAAGGTAAGGATTTTGAATTAAAAAGCTAAGGAATAGGGGTTTAAGTCGTGAATTGCTTATCTGGGATATTGTTGGGTTAATAGGCGATTCAGCTTACTTTCTTGCAGTGCCTGCTAAACTACGCTCACAATCGACCAGTTGCAAACCCTTTGTCCTTTCCGATTGTAGTCGGACTATCTTCTTACCCCTATTTCCTGACTAGTAGATGTTCTTTTGTCGAGTCATTTAGAATTCCTTCCATTACGGATTCAACGATATTCTGCACATCCTGTTTGATTTGCTGGTAATTGGCCTGGATGACGGCCTGGTCTACCTTTCTGACCAGCGGCAGGGGCACGTAGGCTTCTTTTTCCTTTTTCAGGGCAATGGGGTCGTTCACTATTCGGGCGTGAAAGGTCTTCAGCGTGATGAGCTCGTCGGGATTGTCGGCGGTCATGCCGACGAATTCCCCGGAGGAAAGGCTGGCGATGGTGGACGGCGGGACGGAGGATTCGAGCTGTTTGGACCGGCTGATCGAGGTGTCGGAGCTATTGATCGAAATGCTCTCCCGGTCCTGCATGATCTTGGGGAAGCGTTCGGATACCAATTTGGCACTTTCTCCGCTCACCTGGCCGGTGATGAAATTTCCGGTCATATTGAAGATGGCCTCGGCTTCTTCCTTCGAATACACCTTTTTTAGCTGGCTGTAGTCCTGGATGGCGATGATCGGTACGATGTCATGCCCGCGGCCGACCGCGATCACGGTCTGGATGCTGGGGACCCGGATGCTGGAAAATTCGTCGTAGATCAGGGCGCATTTGGCTTTGCCTTTCTGGTTGACGATTTTGTGCAGCCGATCACAAAAAAGGGAGATGATGGGCGCCAGGGCTTCGGATTTCAGGGGATCGCTCCCCAGACAGACGATTTTGGGCGCTCGGGGGTTATTGATGTCGAGGGTAAAATCGTTGCCGGACAGGATATAATAGAGTAGGGGCGAGGCCAGCCGGCCCAGGGGAATACGGACGGAAGCGATCTGGCTGTCCACGGTTTCCATAACGTCGTTGAGATAGGCGCTGATAAAGGGCGTGACGAGGTGCTGCACCTCGGGCTCCGTGTTGAGTACTGTAAACAGGTCATCGTACTTCAATTGGATGAGCTCTATGGCATGGGGCAAGGTGCAGTACCGGCCTTCCTGGAATTTCCGCAGAAACCAAAAGACGGCGGCCAGGAAATTGATGGGCGATTCCACAAAGAACTCCCCCTGTTTATTGGCCCAGGTCCGGTTGATGCTCAGAAGCATGGTTTTACTTGCTTCCATCGCGTCCAGCAAATCCGTCATCATTTCCGGGAACAAGGGGTTGCTCCGATGAGAGTATTCCGGGTGGGTAAAGTTGACGGCATAGAAGGCAGGAGGAACGGGATACAAGTGTCGGAGCCGCAGAAAATGGTTATAGGCTACCAGCGTGAGGTCGGGGTACTTATAATCGAAAATGAATGCACAGAACTGCTTTTCGATCAATTGCTTGATGGCCGGCTCGATTATGTACCATGATTTTCCACTGCCCGGAGAGCCCAAAATCAAGAGGCTGCGACGGGGGTTGATATAGTTGATCCAGGAGGGCCTGGTTTTACCTTTCAATTGGTACCGGGCAGGCAGATTGATGGAATAGGCATTTTGGATCAGCCTTTCCTCCTGGGGGAAGGTTTCATTGTCGGTATTAAAGACGTTCGGGTTGAGCTTCCCTTTGATGATCCGGGTCAGGATTGCCCCGCCGCTGATCACCAGGACGAATCCCAGACCCGTGACCGAAAAATAGGCTCCGGCGAGTGTGGTGACTGGCGCAGACAGGTATAGGAGCAGTCTGCTACTAAAATATAAAGATAATCCTGCCGTCAGGTAGGCCAAAGCCATTCGATAATTCAGTTTTTCGCTTTTCTTGCCCCGGACCCCGATCAGGGATAGCACCAGGAAGCCCAAAGCGATTAACTTGGAGGTGTGAAAATGGTGGAATAATCCGGTACGCTCGATATCGGCTAATATTCGGTCCCCAATGGGAGCGGTTAAATGCCAATCCTGAAATGCTCCATAGCAATAATAATAACCGTGCAACAGGAGCATCATAATCCCCAACATGCGGGTCATGTCCATGATCTTCCGCAAACTCTTTTCATCCTCGCCTGTCTGCATCGTCATATGTGTCCTATTTAGAGATGTAATCTTTTTCGTTTCCGTTTCCGTTTTAGATCCTGTCTCAGCTCGTAGGGCAGAGAATTGTTGACCTTTTCCGTTTGCAGTAATGGGGAAAGGGCAGGGGATAGATCGAGGGTTGCCCGCTCGGAGGTTTGTTCCACGATTTGTGAATGTTCGGGTTTGGGCGCTTCTTGTCGTGGGTGCTGCTTTTCCGCTTGCTTCGGGTTACAACGCTCCTGCATCTGGTTGGCGCTGTATGGCTTGCCCAGGTCGCTGCCATTGAACACGCATTTGGTCTGGTGGTCTACATAGGTCAGACCGTAAATAATACCCTTCTCGTTTTGCCGGACGACCAACTGTATCCTTTCTTTAAGTAAGGCCTTTTCCAGGTCGGCGACGGAATGGATGGTTCCTTGTAAAAGGGTCAGGTCTATGGCATTTTTAACCCGTTGCTTATGGGTCTGACGAGACGCTTCATTTTCGGGAAAACGTAGCTGTAGATTTTTGAGCGTAGGCTTATTATAAATCGAACTGGCTTTGATGGGGATGCCGATCTTTTGTCCCTTTTCATCGAGGATACGGTATAATAGCCCTTCTTGCCGGTAGATCCTGCCGGAGGGATGGCCCCGGTCGGCCATAATATTGTATGACCTCAGCACTGCATTGAGTTCCGCCAGGGAAGTAAACTTATACGCTGGTATGACGGCATCCAGGACATTGGTAATGGCCCGCTTGGTCTCAAACTTACCGTACTGGGCTTTTTGTACCTGCATGACGGGCTTTAATTCGTGTACCTGCTTTTGCTGCTGGCGCTGCGCGATCACCAGCGCAAATTCCTTTTCAATGGCCTTGCGTGCCGGTTCGGATTTGTCCCGGCCGATATTGTGCAGTTTGATGCGGTTGCCGGTGCGCTCAATATTGGTTGTCACCACATGGATATGTGGGTGTCCGCTGTCGTGGTGCTGATACACCAAATAAGGCTGATTCCCGAAGCCTATTTTTTCCATATAAGCATCGGCAATTTCCCGGAGCTTTTCCACCGGTATCTTCTCCGAAGGATCGAAATTGAGCGAAATATGGACGCTGTTTACCTTCGTGGCTTCATTGAGGGCAATCAGCTTTTCCAGCGTTTTGATTCGATCGGTGAAACCGAGCTGGTCGGTATCCTTGGCAAAATTCCCGGAATGGATCAATTCGGCTACTCCCAGCTTCACTTTTTGTTCGTTATAATGAAGGGTATTTCGAATAGATCTTCCTGCCTTAATTACTGCAACCATTGGTTATTAATTTGATTGATTTTTGATTTGATTTCTGTGATCTTATTCAAGAGAATTTGTTTGGTGGATTCATTCAGTAAAAGCCAGGTTTTTATCTCGGATATCTCCTGTAAACTGTGCAGCCTTTTGATGAGCTGATTGTAGTTGTTACCAAGGGCATTTAATTCCTTTCGCAAGGAAGTCATCTCTGCCATAAAGTCATCCAGGGATTGGTTCCGCTGGTTCACGGTGATGGTTTTGTCCAGCAAAACTTTGCGGACATAATCACTCATTTTCCGGCAGGTGGACCCGGAGAATTTGTTATGGATCTTTTCGAGCTCTTTGGGGGTCAGCCGCACTTGTAACAGCTTGCCCCGGTTTATTTTTTCTGCACTCATCACTGTATTCTTTATACACATTATTCAATAAACACCTATTATCTGTCCTAAAACTGACCGCCCCCGACTACGGAGGAAAAGGCGGCGAGATTCCGTTGTATTACAACGGTACATCTCGCCGGAAGCGGTGAAACAGGCTTCCTCACGCCCGAACGCCATAGCGGAGGGGCGGGGTCTTTCACTGAAAGACTATTTAACATTTAAAAGAGCGGTCTTGGAAACATCCGGTAAAAACTGATAGAAATAGCCTGCTGTCGAAAAAGAACGATCAGGGCCTTTGCTGTAACCGTTGTCTTTGCGATTGACCGATATGCACCAGCCAGTCATTCAGGTCGCCATATTTTTGGTATAGTCCCCGCTCGTCCTTGAATTTTTGGTTGTCCATAGCAAGGGCCTGGAGGGTGCATTTTTGTCCGGTTTTGTCGTTGTCCAGGTACAAATGAACGTGGCGGTGTTCCTGCATGCGGGGCAGGTTCTTTTCAAAAAATGCAGTCGAATTTAAGATCAGAAAGTTGCGGGCCGGAGCTTCCTGTTTGTCATACAAGGCCCGGTAAGAAAGGAAGTCAAAAAAGCCTTCGAAAACGGCCAGGTCTTTTGCCCCGTTATCGATTAAGGTGCTATCCTTCGGCGAGCTGCTATTTTTGACATATTCATTGCGTAATTCATAGCCGCCGGCATCGTTTTTAAAACCCAGGGCATAGTAGATTTTATCTTTGACCGCGTAGTTCACTTCTTTCAAATATTTGGTGGCGATGGCGTCTGGTATCCGTCTTCCCCGGAAGTAGTTAATCAGGGGCAGGGAAACAATGGGTTTGACGGCCAGGACCCTGATCTTGTTTTTATCTTCCTCCTGCCCGCTGGCGGCATGCTGCTGTATGGGATGGGGGTTAATGGGCATTCCCGGCGTATCCAATTTTTCCAATAAATCCTTAACGTTGCACCGGTGATACAGGACGCCAAAATCTACCAGGTTGCCGCCTTTCCCTTCACTGAAGTCATACCATTTATTCAGTTGCCGGTTTACTTTGAAGGAGGGCGTTCGTTCGTCGCGGAGGGGAGATTTGTACCAATAATGGGGATGACTTACTCTGGTTGGATGGTGCCCCAGCGTAGCCAGGTAATCCACCATGTCGATGTCTTTTGCTTTTTCGATGGTCATAACACACATTTTCTTTCTTCACAAATCTTGTTGACAACGTGAAATTACCACTGCGCGGGCGGATAAAAATGACCTGTTCAAATTTTGATATGGTCAAACCGCCAGGTTGTAAAAACAGTCGGCTAATTTTACCGGGTGAAAATGATTTTGTGAACCTGAAAAATTATGTCGTATGCTGTCTGTAAAGGATTTGTCGATTGTGTATGAAGCCTTGCTTGCGCCGGATACCATGTCTACTGCTGTTAAGATTACTTTAAACATTACGCGCAAGCAGGCGCTTCTATTAGCAAAAGTGATTGAACTCGGCCTTTCGGTTCAACCCGATCCTGGACAGGCCGGTCTATTGAGCGTGGTGGATGGGTCAGAACTGACAAAACTGCAAGGGCTGTCGGCTGATCTGCTAAAGAAGGCCGGGCTGACCGAGATGATGGATAAACTAAACTCTTTATCCACTAAATAAAAAGCATGCAAAACAGTGTGTTATCGTTCCGGGTGGCGCTCAGTAAGGGGCACGAGCCGCGTTTATATACGTATGACCCTGCACAGATCCCATTGGGTGAAATGGATGCTTCGCTGGATTTTAAAACCTGGTCAAAACAGATCATCGCGATCAACTGTTATTTTACCAAAACGGATACCGGCGATAAGTTCGTGGTTACAGTCTATTGCCACAGCAAAACGGGCCGTTATACCTTGCCAGGTTCGACCGTTGATTTTGGGCAATGTCCGGCGGGTTGGATCTACAAAATAGATGTAGCTACAATCGAAAGAAAAGGGAAAACGTCGATATTATTGGTGAAGGCGGAACAGAAAATGATTCGAACAGAGTAGGGTTAAAAGAACTTTTTTCGTAAATTTAATTGTCAACACAATCTCATTTTATGAATCATTTGGAGTCCCTTCAGCACTACGAAACAGGCTTTGAAGATGGCAGAAGGCAGGCGGAGGCGGAGCGGGCCAGTATGGCGTTTATGGCGAAGATCTTCTTGTTCTTTTTTAGGGCAATCTCTTTTATCATCCTTTTTTGCCCGGGTATATTTTCCGCTTATTTGATTTTGGATGAACTACGGCACTATACCCAAAATCTTACCGGGTGGAATTATGGATGGGCGTTTGTCACGATCGTCTATGTCCTGGAGTGCCTGGTTTTTTTTCTTAAAGGGTGGTCTATTGCTTTGAGGAAGAAGGGCAGCGTGGTATTGGTAATACCCTGGCTTATCTGCGCTTGCTATTGTTTTGCCTTACCGGTATTTATGCTGCACAGATTTCTTTTTATGCTGTTCAAACCGGTGCCAGGGCATCCGACCAATACCGTTTACATGGTCAGTTGGGTTGTAGGCGGGTTAATCGGCATCTATATTTATTCCCGGTATCACTTGCAATCGGATACTGCGCCCAGGTTGATGGGCTGGGCGTATCGAATCGGAAAACGCGTTTGAAATGGCTATTGTATTACCGGCATTATATACTAATCAACGAGCCGCCCCCGAACGGGCGGCTCGTTTCCGGGCTTATGTTACTTGCTATGGCAGGTGTTTACTGCTAAGGATTCCGGATGAGTAAACACATAGTCAAACAATTGGTGAATTTCTTCTGTCGTTAATTTTCTGGCAAAATTGCTCTTTTCATAAATAGGCGTTAGTAATACTTCCCGGTCGGACTGATAACTGAGTGCGACCGGCAGTCCGCCGACACCCTGATCTACCCAAAGGCTTAACAGTAAGTCATCTTTGTACTGGCAACCTAAAATCAAACAATCGTAACCGGTCAGGCCGTCCTCTTCTACTTGCTGTAATATCTGCTCGTCATCAAACCAGACCCTCGCCAGGCGGTTGAATTTCATGTCCATTTGCTGGGCCGTCTCTTTGGCAAAAAGAAAAGGCGACAGGGGGACGGTAACCTTTCCATCCTTCCGTTCTAATAAGCTCTGTATGGTGAATGAAAATGAATTGTTCATAAAAAAGTGCGCCCCTTGTTGACCGGCGGCGCTCCCGGTTTGGTGGTTAATTCAATTGCAGGGCTTCGCTCCCTTTTTTGGCAAAGGCATCACATAGGTTAAAAGCGGCCTGGGTACGAAGCTGGGCCGTGCCGCCAAAGAATAGGGATTTTACTTTGGCTTCCTGGTCTTTGTAACCGCGCACATGCTGGAAATAGCCAGTGACGGCATTATAAGCCCCGAAAACGGTACCTTCCGTGGTTTTGAGCCATTGGGCGGGGTTATTCATGGCGTAGTGATATACGCTATCCACCATATTTTTAAAGCAGGTGGACAAATCATCGTCCTTTCCGGCGTTCAGGTTTTGCAAGACTTCCTTGTTAGGAACCATAGCGAGTTGGATCAGTTTCCGTACTTCCGGGTCGGTGATCCGCACGGTCGCCCAATGGTTAAAGATGGTTTCCAGTTCGGTGGATAGCTTATTGGAAATACCCATCACCCGATGCGCCTGATCCAACCTTTCTTTTGCGTTCACCGTATGCCTGATTTTGATGGCGTTGGAATGAGAACGTAA